>OMCG01000300.1_pt1 | contig 37475 bp, 29 predicted proteins | sample 1674071 | NCBI WGS metagenome assembly OMCG01 (sample SAMEA103958139, study PRJEB25191) | human gut metagenome | biome: human-associated habitat [ENVO:00009003]; feature: intestine environment [ENVO:2100002]; material: feces | place: Germany | collected 2013/2015 | reverse complement strand
ATAATGCTTTAGACTCATCCTTTATGTCGCAAATTCTTAAAAAGGTTGTGAAAAAGGATAACGGGAATCCATTTTACTGTGCTTATATAAAAGATCTTGATAATAATGAGATCAATCGAAAAAATCCCATTATTCTTAACTTTCAGCTTTTGATGTTGCCGGAGGTTAGGAGATCCATAGTGTTATTTGTTATAGAGGCCATTATTCGTTTCAATTTATCCATTACACCCAGAGAATATCTCGACTTTATTTATTCTATACTCGTTCCCACCAACTATTCAGCTTATAATGAAGGAGACTCATTCTATGATTCATTACTACCTTCTCTTCTTTTCAGTGGAGGTAACAATACTATTCTTAAAGCGCTCTCAAAATTAGACCCTTTAAAGCACAGCAGTACTAGTCACGATTCGACCTTATCTCTTCTATTCACATCTAATTCAATTCCTGAAGATTTCCAAGGGCTGTTTTCCACGGCTCATGTTCCTGATTATATACTTGCTCGTACAAATCAATTTTATGACAATAATGGGCGCGATATAGAACGTACAACGAAATTTTTATTCAGGCTCCAGCACCTGTTGAATTATCACTCCGAGAATAACACTTATGATTTATTTATAGATTCCCTTAAAACTGTATTTTCTCAGAATGAGGATAAATACGGTGATATCTATCAATTAGTTTCTACTGCTATTCCACGACATTACGGTTCATACGTGACTAAACAAGATTGTATTCCTTTGAATATTCAAGGTGAAAAATACAAAATGTTTGCTCGATTAGAAATGTATCCGGAATGTCCCGTCGCCCGTTTCAATGAAGATAAAAACAATGAATTTTATCCATACTATAAACTCGTATGGCAAATACCTTCACATGGAAACGCGGAGTTAATTGTTGATTATTCTTTATTCGAATATTTGCATCAACTCACTTTAGGGAAATTATCTATTACTTATGAAAACGAAAAAAATATTCGTTTTGGGAATTTTGTAAGACATCTAGCCTCGATTAGCGATAAGTCTAAATGGATAACAATTGCCAATTCTAATGGCGAAGATCTCATTATGCGTGAAACCTTTAATCGAATTCAAATAAAATGAGAATAAATATAGACGCTTTTTGGAAACGTTATTATGACAAGAAAAAGAATAAACTTGTCGATAATTGGCAGGAAGGAATTCGTTTATTACCTTTCTCGTCGAACCCATCTTCTGCGGTTGATCGAGGCGCTGGAATTGAAGGTCCTACCGGGCTATTTTTTCGTATAATGGGAAATGAGGCCATATCTGCTATAGAGAATCCACAAGATGCAGTTTATGTTGTGGAGGATTATTTGCTGAATAAAATTCATTTAGATGAAGCTCAAGCTCAGAGATTCATAGATATTATGAACGACATTCTTTTCATAAATGGAACTTTGAATGTTACTGATACTTCATTCTTGAAATATTTGCCAATTGTTCCAACAGATGAATGTATCCCCGTTAAAACGAGAAAAAAATATAAAGCCGGACAAACTAAGTTGGCAAATCTTTTATGCTCTTTCTGTAATGACGATATAGACTTTTCTAATCAAGATAGCAAGAACTTATTTACCAAAGTGCTAAAAGAAGCCTTAGGCAGTTCTGGCTCAGGTTTAGGAGATGGAATAAAAGCTTCGGAAGAATACTACATACTTCCTTTTATAAAAGAAGCTTTTAATGAAGATTGGAAATGGCTTATGTCTTTAGATTCAAATGTAATCATTAGAAATGTCCATCTATTTCTCCATTTCTATGTTTGCTATGAATTACTCCAATGTGTAGCAAAACTAAAGTGTGAGAAACGCAATACGAATGAGACTGAACTATTTTATTTCATTCTGCAATCTGAAAAGGCATCGATTTCACATGATGGAGTTCGATGCTGGAAAGAGAAAATGCCCAAAAAACTACTTGATAAAATTTTGGGGCACAGTCAAGCATTAGATATTATTAACAGTGTGTTAGGAGGCTCAAGCGAATTAGGAGGAAACCAAGTGGGTCTCTATAATGAAGTGATGGCTCTTTTAGAAGAGACTCCATTTGAAGATAATAAAGAAGACTGTGAGAAAGTGCTTAGTTTCTACCAGGAAGAAAAACGTAAGGTATTTAGCACCCGTTCGAGTGAAAGTGGCTCCATTGGAGAGATTGACACTAAAATTGCTTCTTATGATGACTTCATACGTAAAATGGAACATCTTTGTGTCGGGCTTCAATCACCGAGTTATATTTCTCGAATGAGAAAAAATTCATTGATGTTTTAAGTATTAGATTCTTACAGCTTAGACGCGGTAACTACATACTGACTCTTGACAATGAAATGCTATGTTTTTTGATTGCGATGGTAACAAAATGCCAACGCATCAAACTAGAAGATATGTATAAAAAATTTAGGCAATATGGTATTGTGTTCAATTTAGGGACTCGAAATGCCATAGAAGCATATCTGTTAAAGTTAAATCTTTTAGATAGGAAAAGTGATTCCGGGGAGGCTCAATATGTCCAAGTCGTTTTATAATTATATCGTAAAAGAACTCATAATTGGATGGTTTAAAGATCACAAACCATCCAAAGGCAGCCGTTATTATCTGGTAATAGAAGACGAATTACGTCGTAAGGCCCTATTGAATGCTCTGCGCGAATGTTCAGAAGAGATTACTATTAATGGGATATACGAGGGTGCTGATATTCCAGAGGAGAGTTATAAAACACACGCTCTTAAAATATCATTTGATGTCCCTAAGCTGATTATTGGAGATGATTTGAGTGCAAGCGAGGATTATCTCACGACCTTGAGAAACTCCATAGGCCAAAAAGATAAATACGAGAACTACGGTGTTCTTTATATCCTCTCAACTAATGTTCTCTCTTCTCTTGCTACAGCAAGTTCTAATCTTGAAAGTACAGGATACGCTCTGCATACATCCCAAATCGTTTCAAAAATATATAAGGATTTGGGAGACCATATATCTAAAGATTTAGAAAAAATTTATCTCAAGCTTCATCTTGAAACAATCTCAAATATGATTTCAGATGGAGTGTCCACTCTATTTGACTTTGAGCCAATCATGAATGTCCTTGAGGCAGGATCAATAATGGGATTATTCAACGACCTCGAAATGTTTGAGGACAAAACTATCTATATTAATAGCTTCAATCCTTCAGACAAAGACATGATAGCGCGTGCAAATCACAACAAAGATTTGTATTCACGCGTTGCTGCCATAATGAATAATGACGAAGATGATAAAGTCAAAGAACTTAATAAATTCCTAGATGAAAAATTAGCAAGAAAAGTCGGAGGCGCTCGCGAAGGCTGGAATAAATTTGATCTTCAGGACTTTATTGGTAGCGAAAATATTAAGGCTCAAACCGACAATCTCAGTCTAAAAAATGTCACATTGAGCGGTACAGATGCAGGAAAAGATCTAATCTGGAACTATTCAGGTAAATTGGACAAATCATCGAAGAATTATATAGTTATATTTGATCTTACCTCTTCCGATTCAGCGGAAGTATGTTTGCTTTTCAATAAGCCGGTAAAACTTGAAAGCGGGAACTTGGCCACATGTCGTGTAAAGGGAACAAATGTTTTTGTAAAAATTGGAGAGAGGGTCTTTTCTAGTCGCATTGGATATAATGATAACCATCATGACTTTTTCATCATAAAACTTGGGTGTTCTCCGGCATTCTTTAGAGATATAAGAACTTGTTTTTTACTAAACAAAAAAGGGGACATCACAGTTAAGGTTCCTGATGAAGTAAGTGAGCTAAAATTCGGCAATGGTAATGTCGACGGTGAGCTGTCTTTGCAAAATGAATGGATTTGGTCTGAGAATGAGACACTGACTATCCCTACGGATGACAATGAGGAGGAAGATAAGTTCTTGTTTTCCGTAAAGATAGGCAATCAGAGTCAAAAGATTACTCTCAAACTTAACTCGTCAAAGCCTATACCTCCTTTGAGTCCCGATTCGTTCCCTCAAACGTCGGTATTACATGGAGTTGAAGTAGATGGCGTACCTTTCAAAAAAGTAACGGATGGTGAAATAGAAAGACCAGTTTATGGATATTGGAGAAAATTTCTCAATTATGAACAAGCTTTTATTGAGAATAAATGCCATAGGCTGATTATTGGGCATAATGACCTTACGGAAGAGGATGAAATTAAAACTGAGGAACTAATCCTTCCGATAGAGGTAAAGAAAGCTTTGAGTAATATTTACGATTATTACACAGAGCAGGATACGATTCTGTCACTGTGCCCCTTAAGTCCGACTCTCATGTCCTTATATATGGATTATTGCAATATCGTGGTTAATTGCGTATCAGAGATTCCGACTGATAAAAGTCTAGAAAAACAATACCATAATCTCACTGTATTGGGGACTGTTTATGATGGTAAAAGACTGTACCTTTCTCCATTCCACCCATTGCTTGCGGCATACATCCTTGAGATGCAAATTCAGTCGCAGGGAGAATACACTACATACGCTAAAAAATTGCTAACGCCTTTCTATCTTGTTCCGTATCTAACCTATAAGAATAATATAATGCGTCCTTATAGCAATAGCCAGTTCGAGGATATTAAAAATTGGCTTATCTACGAGAATGAGGATAGTGAGCCACAAGAACGCGTCAACGATATAACAACGAAGATGGTATCCAGCAAAATGGATAATTTCATCAAGTGTTTTCCTTATTTATTTCAAGACAAGGAAAGCCCCATTGTAATTAGCGCCATAGGTTTGACCAATGATTCAAATTTGATTAAGGGAATCGTTGAATTTATCAAGAATCAAATCATAATCGGGGTTCAGAGAATTGAATTGCATGAATATGTTCATGATCTTGGTAAAGAGACTTTCTTTGAAAAGTTAAACAGGCTTGGGTCAATTGACAATGTGGAACGGCAACTGAAGGCTCTAAAAATCAATCTTGAATCAAAAGGTAATTATATTGGAAAAGATATCATACACCAGTTATTCACAAGAGTTTCATTCTATAAGCACGAATTGTCGAAGAATAACCCAACCATCCGCTATTGTCATATCGCGTTCTACCAGATGGATACTGGTTCATCCTATATTACGCCTCCTTCAAATGAGGCCAGAACCGAATTGGCTCTAAACGGATTGATTTCCACCTCATCGACTCTTAGGAAGAATGGAGCATACCAAATTGGCTTCGGAATAAAGGGGGTTGATGTCAATAATCTTGATGGATTCATCCATCCCATGGCGCTATCTTACAATAATCTTTACGGAAATGAGAAGAATGATGGAGCAAACACATATACAGTTCCAACGGCTGTAACCAAGCGATTCGAATTTAACAATTCAGCTTTATTGGCGTCCATATATGAGAATGCGAACTGGGTTACATTCTTGAATCCTGAAGTAGATATTAACTTCTTCTATAAGCAGGACCTATATGTAGTACATTATACGGATCAATACTCTATTAACGCCAAATACGACAGCATCACAGTTACAAAGCACATTGGGCTTTATGACAATCTCCTGAAAAAATCTTATGAAAGCCTCGCTCTTTCAGAAGATATGTTCCCTACATTCAACAAGACTATGAAGAATTACTTCAATTGTTTGAATGGCAGGTGGCTGTTGAGACTTGTCAATCAATCTGAAATGAAAATCAGAGAACGGATGAGCCTTGTAGCCACAAGTATAGCAATGCAGAAATTACTGCAACGCAATGCAGATGTAATATGGATTCCAGTTTCGTTAGAGGAGATTCTGCGTGTAACCGGAGAAATCGGTCTCAAAATGGATGGAATATTCTCTAAAAAAGCTTTAGCAGCAAAGGGGACGATGTCAGATGACCTTCTTATGTTAGGCTTAGATCCTGCTGATACGTCTTCACCCATACTATATTTTTATCCGATTGAGGTAAAAGTCTCGAATTCCACATCTCAAGCAGATAAGGGAGGTGCTCAAGTAGCACATACATGGAAACAATTTAAGGAACATCTCTTTAACAACGAAGATGCTTTTGAGACCAAAATACACCGCACATTTTTCGCATCTCAATTATTAACGAACGCCGAAAAATTGTATGCCAACGATTTATTATCTGAAACTGATTACGAACGGATTGAAGCCTGCCGATATGCATTGTTGAACTTGAAATGGAAACATAAGGAAATACTTCCAGTCAAAGAACTTGGAGTTGCAGCATTGGTATCATTCTTTTCAACGGCATCTCACTCTATCTCGACTAAATTAGTTGAAGGTATTCCCGTATGTGAAATTCATTTTTCTCAAAGCGAATGTATAGACTGCGTAGCTAATACTTCTGCCCCAGGACTTAAATTTTTAGCTTCTTCGCCTATAGATGTGAGCGATGAAACAATGGAGGCAATTAATTCCCCAACTGGGATTGTTATCCCTTCAAACAATCAAGAATTTAGCGTCGTGGAAGACTTAGAAGATGACGATGATAACCCTTCAGTAACAATAACCTCATCTACTGAATATAGCCCCGACATCGTACATACAGAAGGGAACATTAAACAATCTTCAATAATTTCAGAGAGAGAATCTTCTTTGGACAGTGCACCATTGGAAAATTCAAACGCTTATGGCATCCAGCAACATATTCCTATGAGAGTTGTTGTTGGCCATGTTAAGAACAAATCTCAGAAAGTTATATTCGAACCGAATAACACTGAATCTGTATCCCACCCTAATATGGGTATTATAGGTACAATGGGAACCGGCAAGACACAGTTCGCACGTTCTTTAATTGCACAACTGGCTAAAGAGGGTGAAAATAATGTTGGATGCACTCCCGTTGGTTTGCTTGTGTTTGATTACAAAGGAGACTATAAAGACAAGGATTTCCTTGATACGGTCGAAGGCCGCTGTTACAAATCGAATTATCCGTTTAATCCTCTTAAACTCATTGTTAATGAAGATGTAGAAGGCCTTAATTTACCGGCAATAACGGCCGATAAAATTGCGGATTCTTTTGCTAAGGCATATGGACTTGGATTAAAACAGCAGAGTAACATCAAGCAAGTCATAATATCGACTTATGAAGACGCCGGGATTACTAGGGATTCATCTACCTGGGGCAAACTATGCCCTACAATGAACGATGTAATAAAGAAATACTTCGACACTTATGATGCTAATGATAAAGCTTACGCTCTATTCGACAAACTGAACGACTATACTATATTTACCGATGATGTCAATAAGTGCGTCTCAATGTTCGAGTGGCTGAAAGGTGTTCGAGTTATAGATCTCACGTTATATCCCGATGATACTAAAAAGGTCATAGTGTCGCTTATACTTGACCTATTCTATGCCGAAATGCGTCAGCTTGGAAGTAGCAAACAAGAAGCAGGATTCCGAGAACTGAGAGCTATGATATTGGTTGACGAGGCTCATCAATTCCTCAAGAAAGACTTTAATTCATTCAGAAGCATCATTAGTGAAGGCCGAATGTTTGGTGTTGGTATGATTTTATCGACTCAAAATATTAGTGATTTCAAAACCTCAAAAGAGGATTATTCCCAATTCGTGCTGAGCTGGGTGATTCATCATGTGAATTCTATAAGCAAACCCGAACTTACAACTATATTCGGAGCTACAGATGCTCATCTAAATCAATATATGGACTTTATTAGCAAAGCCCAGAAGTTCGAGAGTGTTTGCAAGATTGGACATCAGGTATATGGGATAAAGGACTTGCCCTATTTCCAACTTATCGAAGAAGATCCACGATTTAAGATATACCCGACTGAAGAATCTTAATAACCAGAATAATCGATAGAAGTTATGAGCGAATTTGACGAATATATAGTCCACGGGGAACCAGGGCAGAAGGAGAAGGCTGATGCGTGGCAAACGGCTATCGGTCTTCAGGATGTGGATGGGCTGAAAGTTTCCGCTTATCTGCTTGACACTGCGCGTCAGCATATTGAAGGAGACATATCCATTGATGATGCTCGTGAACGCATCAAGGCTTATTATGAGACTAAATCCGGACATGATGCCGTGGATGAGGAGGGCGACAAGGTTTCCGCCAACATCGCTAAGATTATCATGGAGCCGTCTTTCGCATTTTCGCTTATCGGACTGACTTCTATCCATCGGCGCATATTCGAGGATTATTTCAAGTTTGCCGGTCAACTCAGAACTGTGGAGCTAACGAAAAAGGAATGGGTGTTGGGCGGTGAAGCTTCGGTTGCTTATCAACCCTCTATCGACCTTCGGCAAGCTATTGAGCACGACTTGGCGAAAGAAAAGGAGTATGATTACGCAGATAAGCCTATTTCGGAGGTGATTAAACATTTAGCCGGATTTACCGCAGATTTGTGGCAGATACATCCTTTCCGGGAGGGTAATACCCGCACGACGGCCGTATTCCTTATAAAGTACCTCCGCTCAATGGGCATTCCGGCAACCAACGATATGTTCAAGGAACATTCATGGTATTTTCGCAATGCACTTGTCAGAGCCTCATATAAAGGACTGAATATCTCGCCTACCACCGAATTTGTAGAGCGATTCTTGCGCAACGTTATTCTTGGCGAAAAGAATGAGCTTCGCAACCGCGATATGCTTGTTGGTGCTTCGCTGCCTAAGACCATGCCCCAAAGTATCAAGGCGCCTAATCCAAAGTCTCAATTTGACGCTTTGAATTGCACTTTGGAAGAGTTAGCCGTACTAAAGACTATCGAGGATAATCCTAAAATCACCCAGACTGATATTGCCAAATCCATAAAGAAATCGGCATCCACGGTCAAACGTATCACCTCAGGTCTAGTCGAGAAAGGCATCCTTATCCGCCGCAACGGACGCCGCAACGGATGGTGGGAAATCCAAACATATAAAGTACATTTGCGTGATGGATATAAATCTTGACATACAGATAGAGGAGACTCTGAAGGCTTATCGGGCTTCAGGAGTCGAGGATCAGGTGGATTATCAGAAGTTTTACCTCTATTCCATTGTGACCCACTCCACGGCCATCGAGGGTTCTACTGTCACTGAAATTGAGAATCAACTTCTTTTCGATGAGGGCATTGCCGCAAAGGGACGCTCTTTGACCGAGCAGATGATGAATGTTGATTTGAAGGACGCTTATCTTTATGCTTTCAGAATAGCCTCTGAGAATCCTATATATACGCCTCAGTTATTGCAACAAATGTCTGCCTTGGTGATGCGCCGTACCGGAAGCGAATGCTCCACGATTGCCGGACATTTCGATTCTTCAAAGGGCGAGTTTCGCCTTTGCAATGTTAGTGCCGGCATCGGCGGTAGGAGTTATCTCGCATATAATAAGGTTCCTCGTGCAGTGGATGAATTTTGCCGATGGCTAAACGATGAAATTGCTAAAGCTGACAAGACAAATATTGCGGTATGTTACCGCCTGAGTTTTGAAGCCCACTTCCGGCTGGTAACTGTCCATCCGTGGGTTGACGGCAATGGACGTACGACACGACTGGTGATGAATATGATTCAGCGGCAGTTAGGGCTTGTTCCTTCCATCGTCAGAAAGGAAGACAAGAGAGAATATATCCAGTCACTCGTTGACAGCCGCGAGAATGAAGATTCTACAATCGCACAGGACGTTATGCTCCGTCATCATATCGCCAATCTCAACCGCAGAGTCTCGCAATATCAAGAAAATGACACTGTAAATATCCAAAGTGACACTGTAAATGATACCGCAAACGAAAACAATGACACTGTAAAGGGTCTAAAGAAATCCTTGCAAAAAGTTTATACGGTCATTCTAAACAATCCGGAGATTACACATGCTGAAATCATGGAGGCACTTCATATTTCAGAATCCACAGCTAAACGAGCGACCAGAGACCTTAAAAAACTTGGATACATTGCGAGAGAGGGCTCTGACAAAACCGGGCGATGGATTATTCTGAAATAACACCTGCCAAGTAACATTATCGGCATAGTAACACGGTATAATGGTCATTGGTCAGAGAGATAAGTGACTAAGATAAGTTCATTATTCATCGCTCAACATATCATATAATAAATATTTTTACTATCTTTGCGGTATCATAAGATAGATTGAGTATGGCAAAGAACACCATGGGGACTACGTTGCCCCGGAAATTGGAGCAGAAAATGGCTATTGTGGGTGAGCAGATTAAGCTTGCCCGGTTGCGTCGCAACCTTTCGATAGCGCAGGTAGCTGAACGGGCAACCTGTTCGCCTCTCACTGTGAATCGCATCGAGAAAGGTTCCCCGACAGTCTCAATCGGCATTTATGCCCGTGTTCTTTATGCCTTGCAACTTGATGACGATCTTCTTTTGATTGCCAAAGAAGATACCCTCGGACGCAATTTGCAGGACTTGAGTCTGAAACATCGCCAGCGCGCATCTAAAAAGGAATAAGCTATGAAGAAACTATTTGTTTATGCAGACTTTGACTGGCTGGAGATGCCTCAGTTGATTGGCGAGCTTTCCTGTGACTCGGTGCACGGCAGTGAGACATACGGCTTTTCGTATGATAAAGAGTGGCTTGCCAAATATGGTGATGTTTTTCTCAGCGAGGATTTGCAAAATTATACCGGCATCCAATACACCCGACCTGAACGAGATATTTTCGCTTGTTTCTCGGATGCTCTACCCGACCGCTGGGGCCGCACATTGCTAAACCGCCGAGAGCAGATTGCAGCAGCCGATGAAAAGAGAGCCGTGCGCAGACTGACTTCCTTCGATTATCTGATGGGAATTGATGATGCTTCGCGCATGGGCGGTTTCCGATTTGCCGAAACTCCCGGAGGAAAGTTCATTAACTGTGAGGAAAGTCTCCGTGTGCCACCGTTGGCGAATGTCCGAGAACTGATGCGAGCTGCACATGAGATTGAACTTAGCGAGGAAAAGCATCTATTGCCGTCAAAGAAATGGCTTGCTCAGTTGTTACACCCCGGAACGTCCCTCGGAGGTGCCAGACCGAAGGCATCTGTCATTGATGAGGATGGCAGTCTGACTGTTGCCAAGTTTCCTTCGCGCAAAGATGATTACGATGTTGCCCAATGGGAGCATTTCTGTCATGTAATGGGGCGCAAATCCGGGTTAAATGTTGCCGAGACTCGTACAATCAACGGCGAGGACTATCATATTCTTCTCTCAAAACGATTCGACCGAAATAGCGACAGCAGACGAATACATTTCGCCTCCGCATTGACTATGCTCGGACTGACCGACGGCGACAACGCATCAACCGGCTACGGCTACACCGACATAGTGGATTTCATAGTTCAGCACGGAAGCAATGTCGAGCAAAACTTGGAGGAACTATATCGCCGTGTGGCATTCTACATAATTGTCGGCAGCTCCGACGACCACTTCCGCAATCACGGATTTCTCCTGACACGCAAAGGCTGGGAACTCTCTCCAGCCTATGACATAAACCCGACTCTCGCCGATAATCAAAGCCTGCTGATTAACCGCTCCACAAGCGAATCCAATCTCGATGCCCTATTGGCATCCGCCGGAGAATATATGCTTTCATCCGACAAAGCCAAGAGCATAATCACCGAGGTAAAAACAGCCATGAAATCATGGCACACAGAAGCCCGCAGACTCGGACTTCCCCAACGCGACATCGACATGTTCGCACCCAGATTCGACAAATGGATTGAATAGCCTGTAATGATATACATCGGTTCAAATCACATCGCCAGTGCATTAGGATGAACTTTACATATACCAATTTTACCACTCTCCATCCGTCACTCTCCATCAATCCGGAAATCCGCAATAAAGCGCAATAAATTTGGTCGTATGGGATTTTATGTCTAACTTTGTAAATATCATTCTGCGGAGTGTTATACTAATATATTAGGCATAAATATCATTATGGTAACATTTACGAATAAATCAGTGACTACACCTGATGTAATCAGGAATCTCGGCATGAGGTTTCGTGATTACAGGTTGCGGTTGCGCATGACCCGTAAGGAGGTTTCCGAAGCGGCATCTATCGGCATGACCACACTTTATAGGTTTGAGTCCGGCAATATGACAGACATTTCGTTCAGTACTCTTCTGAGACTATTAAAGACAATTGGGCTTGGAGAGAACTGGGATGCACTGCTGCCCGAATTGCCCGAATCACCTTATATGTATAAGGACAATGAGAAAAAGGCACAACGTGTTCGCCATTCCGCGAAAAAATAATTACGGGCATGAAATACTTGAAAGTAAATCTATGGGGGCAGGAAATCGGACGGCTCGTGTGGGACTCAGCCACGAGACGTACATATTTTACATATAACCCAGAGCTGAAAGACAGGATTCCTGACATTGCTCCGCTAATTTCTCCTGCGAAGAACCGGAACTTTCTTTTGCCTATATATGGGGATGATCGGCCTATTTACCAGGGGCTTCCTCCGTTTATAGCTGATTCGTTGCCGGATTCCTGGGGTAACACTCTATTTGACAAATGGGTAAAAGACAATAAAATACCACGCAATAAAGTTACGCCACTGTATAAACTGATGTTCATTGGCACACGAGGTATGGGAGCTTTGGAATATGAGCCTTACGCTGCAGACCTTACCCATACTCGCACAATCGACATCAAATCGCTATACGATATTTCTCTCAAAATTCTTGAAGACCGGGACAACATCGTACTGAATGCCAACGAGGAACTGACGTTGCAGGCATTGCTTGCCGTGGGTACGTCAGCCGGAGGTCGCCAGATGAAGGCAATTATCGCCATTGACAAAGCGACCGGAGAAATCCGGTCGGGTCAGACCGATGGGCTTGACGGTTATGAATATTATATCTTGAAGTTTGGTGACAAATCCATGCCTATTGCCGAAATTGAAACTGCATATTACAATATGGCAGTTGCAGCCGGAATCAAAATGGAGGAATGTCGGTTATTGCCCATAGACGGCATCAACCATTTTCTCACCAAACGTTTCGATAGGGAAAACGGCCAAAAGATTCATGTTCAGACTTTGGCTGCCATAAACCCCGAGGCACGAAGCTATGAAGACCTCGTTGCGACCTGTCGCGAACTGTCAATCTCCGAGTCTGAGATTGAGCAGCTCTTCACACGGATGGTTTTCAATGTGATGGCCAACAATACTGATGACCATAACAAAAACTTCTCATTCCTACTTGAAGAGGATGGGAAATGGCGGATGTCACCGTCATACGATACGACATTTATATTCAACACAAAAGGCACAGGCCCCAATATCGAGCGTAGATTGAGTATTGGAGGAGAAATAAGTGAGATTTCCAAGACAGACCTACTCGATTTTGCAAAACAGCATGATATAAAGAATGCCAACGCAATCATAAACCGTGTAGCAGAGGTAATTTCAAAATTCGGCGAATACGCCGAGCGATGCCATATCACTCAACCATGGCGTGGTATAATCCAAAAGACACTGAACGACAATCTTATCGCTTTCGGTTATATCTCCAAAGACGATGGTATCGAAAAATCCATGTGCGATATGCACGGAAGAACTATCACTGATTTTTCGGTATCAGTCAATTCCAAAGGGCATTATGAAGTAGTTGTGATAATTGACGGACAGCGTCATCGACGATTCGTCAGACCCAATATGAACCTCTATACCGACCTGACAAAACAGGACATTTATAATCTTCCAGCCGATGAGAAAATCCGATTGGCTGAAATCCTGTTCCCTCCGAAATAGAGCCTATCGGCTCAAATCCGGCTAAAACATTGGGGAAATCGGCTCAATCTGAAACCATTTTTCATGGATATAGCTTAAAATTTGAGCCGATAAACAGGATAAAACTCCTCTATGGATAAGACTGCGGCAGACACATATCGACAGAGTAAAAATCAGCGGATTTGTACGCGCATTTGTATGTCGCCAAAAGTTAAAGTTGCTGTATTTCTTTGATAATCGGAGCATTATCACTAACTTTGCGTTGAGTCACTGTTGTCGGTTTGGCAAATGCTGCTTGTAAGGAATTAAATAGCAGACGGTTAACCACTTACAAACGTAGAAAATTCACGTCACTTGTACGGATTAGGTTTGCACCAATCTGTATATCAGCAAATTAACCGCTTCTGCATCGGCAAGTAACTATTTGGCTATAAAGTAGTTGAAATACTAATAATGACAAGTAACGCCCAAAACCAGGGCGTTATTTTTTTCGCCGTATTGGGCATTTCAGGGGCTTTTTAGCCGTTTGTCTATCTTTTTTCGCTTTCTCATTTGTACGTCGGCTCATTTTTCCGAGGTGAGGACGATTATGGTTCCAACTGGGACTGCATGGGACATGCCGGGACAGAATTAACGGAATTAACTAACAAAGTTATGAGCAGTACAATTGAAATCAAAAAGATTTGCGAGCAATGCGGCAAAGAGTTCATCGCCCGCAAAAGTTCTACTCGCTACTGTAGTAAGCGATGCGCAGAACACGCCTACAAGGATAAGCGACGAGAGGAACATGTTCGTCTTCAAAATGAGTTGTCGGGAATAAAACGTGAAGAGATTAAAAATCCTATTCTCGATTTTATGACTCCGCGTCAGTGTGCGACATTTCTCGGCATTGGGAAATCAACAGTCTATCGTGCTTTGGCTTCCAACTCCATGTATCTTTACGACATCATTGGCACCAAACTCATCTTCGAGGGTAGATATGACGAGGCTGTGGACTGGCTTAAAAGAGTTACTCCTCGGTTCGAGCAGACACGCCATGTGTCGAAATATTTCGACAGGGACCCATTCGGCTACAAAGGCCGAAGCAAGAATGCCCCGCTGTATAAGTTGCATTTTGCTGAAAAGATGACTGATCTCGAAAAACAAATTAAGAAAGAAAAAGATCCTAATCAAAAAGCCGACCTCATGCTCACTTACGCTAATGGTATGCAAAACCCTGTCGGAGCCAGAGCGTGGCCACTTACAACTACTGGGGTGAAGCATACTATCGGGCACTCTATAGTCAACACCGCCAGTCTGGTATCCTTGCCGTTATTGCTCGGGCAGAAGAGATACGCGATAAAGTTCTCGCTCTTTATACCGACGATGAAAGAGCGGCGAAAGCATACGCATTACTTGGCAAGCACAGAACCGCTGCTACCCGTTATCCAAACACCAAAACCGCAGCCTGTCTCCGCCGCGTTTGTAATAATCTTTACGACTACACTTATCATCCCGTAATCCTGCCGCCCGCCATGAGGCCATCTAAATTATGAGTTTTTCAACTTGAGATAGACTCATGAAAAGAAAGAGTTGATTCGCAGCAGCCTTATTAAAATGGTTGATACATAATGAGGGATGTATCCTTTTGATGGAGATACGAAGACGGGTCCGGTGCAACCGACATGTACAATAGGCTAATCTGGCATCCAGTATATACCACCCGTGGTTCGGTGGGTTGCAACCCAGTTTCTCAGTTCATCAAGCGTGGCAACGCCATCTTCTATTACGGCCTGATAATACTCAACGCCGTGTATCTCTTCATCGTCCGGCGTTTCAAATTTCAATCTTAGAATGGTTTGCCGTTGTTTTTCTGTCAGTCGGGCATTAATACGCTGCGCCATAAGTTCAAAGAACCCGTCATATTGCGTTCCGGATTCTATGTGTATCATATCGAGTTGCCATTTATCGCCTTTTGCATCTTCATAGATTGCGTGCCACGCTATGCAATGTTCGTCGGTATGAAGTCCGTTTATGCACCGTATTTCCTTAATGTGCTGATTCTTGGCCAAGTCTGCAATTATGGCAAAACTGGATTCTTCGGTTATTCCTGAGGAATATACGTGAATATCAATATCAAGGTGTTTGACAAGCAGCTTCATAGCCAACGAGCCTATCACGTTGGCCCTGCAGCCGTGATTCTCCCAAAATGTCAGGAGATCAAGTCGTTTTATAACCTCATGTGCCCTTTGTTGATTTTGCAGGGCCAGCAATTCATAGTTTTGCATCTGCGGATGGATAAATCTGCAAAGATATAATATTTCCGTATTATAGCTCAGTACATTCAAATAGTTTTTTTGGGAAACCGAAACGTACATTGCGCGGTTATATAGAAAAGTTTAAACAATGAGAGATCCGGACCATGAAACGGTAAGCTTCATGGATATTCTTGGTAATGACAATACTCACAGCCGGATGGCAGAAATATATGGACGGCAGAATTCCTCCGCGTCTTCAGGCTACGGCCGTAAAGATTGATTTGCCGGACAATAGAACTAAACAAATATGAATGAAATTTCGCCCTTGGTCCCTTTGATTCTCGGTGCAATTGCGTTTGCATTGTTCCTATGCCTCTTTGTCGGAGCGTGGATAGTGGCAATGCGTAACCGGCGCATCATCCGCAGAAACTCCCGACATCAGGATACAGACAATTGTCAATCAAATTAATGCAAGCGGAAGTATTATTTGTACTGTCTATCGCATTATGATGTGATGCAAAATAAACTTTTAAGGGTATATTTTTTGAGTTATAGACCTGAAAAGTTATCTTTGCAGAAGTACTAATTTTATCTGTTGATTGTCTATGGAATGCTCTTATCCTCAGGTGCCTAAACCGCGATACACTATGTCGTGGCTGGGATTGCACACTCTTTTTGCTTTGCTGGCTGCATGTGTTATGGCCTTAATTGCAGCCGCTATTGATTCTTTGTCAGGTGCGCGTTTGTCAAGTGGCCTGCTGCTCCAGTCAAATGCAGCTTTGGTCAGTGATGCCACGAGTTACTGCTTTGTTGTTACCTTGCTCACTCTCATGTCGCTCATGCTTGTGGAAATAAAGTTCCGCAAGCCGGTAAATTATATTCAGTATGGGCTCGTTACCTGCGCGTTAGGGCTTTTCTTCCTGTTATTGTTGTCACTGTCCGAGCCTTTTAAATTCATTTGGGCTTATGTTATTGTATGTGTCATGACAATATCCCTTCTCGGATGGTTTGTGCATGGTATGATGCGTGCCCGAAAGGCTGTAAACATGATTGTGTTGATTCTTTTTGTGGAGTATGCTGCTGTACTTTTGCTGCTGTATATGGGCAATTTGGCATTGCTTGTAGGCAGCCTCATTCTGTTCGTGGTATTGGCTTTTGCCATGTACTTCACACTTAAGCTAAAGATGGTTGATAACGAACTTACATTGAAATAAAGAGCCATGCCTATTGCTACACCGCCTCCGGTGCCGGAGCGTTTTATTAAGAGCAATCACTCTAATATGAGTTATGGCACAAGGTTGGCATTGATATCGCTGATTGGCGTTCTGCTTATGATCGCCTCCTTCATAGTATGGGGTTTTACCTCGTCTCGTGAGGCCACAAGCACAACTACTGCACGTGAAATAGCTGAAGCATGGGGTGAAACTGTGAAAATAGATGGCGTGGAATTGGAGCGCGACTCCCTGTCATCAGCCATTGTTCCTGAATCATATCGTTGTTCTGCTGTAGTTGAGTCACAGATTCTTCATCGCAGCATCTATGAGGCACAGGTGTATAATGCTCAAATATCTTTAAGCGGCAAGATGCAGGCGATTGCCGATTCGTGTGGTGCCAGTCGTTTTGTGTTCGGTGTGTCGCCCGCCTCTGTGGTGTCAATAGACCCTTTGGTTCTCGGTGGACGCGAATATGCATGGACTCAGACCGAAAATGGGTTTGTTGCCGAAGTAAATGAGGGGGGAGACGAACCGTTCCAGATTAATCTTAAAGTCAAAGGTTCACAAGGTATCATTGTGAAGCAGTGCGGACTGAAAAACGAAATCAACATCAGTGGCAATTGTGCCAATCCTTCGTTTGGCACAGTTGATGAGTCTCTCTATGAAAAGCCGGATTATTATGGTGCAGACCCGTGTCCTCTTCCTGAGAAACGTAGTGTGACAAAAGAGCAGTTCTCGGCATCTTGGTGTGATGACAACGCCATGTCGATAGCCACCTATGCCAGTGTGACTTTTCTTTTGGGTGTTGACAGATACCAGAAAGTGGAGCGCAGTCTGAAATATGCATTCCTGATAATATTGTTCACGTTCCTGAGCGTGTTTTTTGCCGAGCGTCTCACCAAATATCCCATTCCTGTGCTCAATTATTTGCTCATAGGGCTTGCTCTTATTTTGTTTTATGTGCTGTTGTTGTCGCTGTGTGAGCATATGACATTTGGCGTGGCATATGCGATTGCCTCAGCCATGACCGCGTGCCTAATATCGTTGTATATGTGGGGGATGCTTCATTCCAAGAAAGTGGCCGGCACCATTCTGGCTATTCTTGCAGTGATGTATGCTTCATGCTATGTGCTGCTGTGTCTTAGCACTTATGCACTAATCATGGGTGCACTGATGATGTTTTGTGCGCTTGCGGTGAGCATGTACGCATCGCTTAAAATTAAGTTCTGATTTGCTCAGGTATTAAAAAAATAACAATGGAGCGCCTGAAGAACGCTCCATTGTTGTAGGATATTATTTGTCAATTATTTGATTCGAGCTTTGATAGCTGCTGTTTCAGCCTCGTAACCGGGCTTTTCAAGCAGTGCAAACATGTTGCGTTTGTAAGCTTCCACGCCGGGCTGGTTGAAGGGGTTCACTCCAAGAATATAACCGCTTATGCCGCATGCTTTTTCAAAGAAGTAGATAAGCTGGCCAAGGTACAGCTCGTTAAGATCCGGCACGGATACAATGAGGTTGGGCACATTGCCGTCCACGTGGGCAATGCGGGTGCCGAGTTCAGCCATCTTATTCACCTGATCCACGCGCTTTCCGGCTATATAGTTGAGGCCGTCAAGGTTGTCGGGATCTGATGGGATAATCACTTCATTTTTTGTGGCTCCCACGCTTATGACAGTTTCAAAGATAGTGCGTTCGCCATCCTGAATCCATTGGCCCATGGAGTGCAGGTCAGTGGAGTTGTCCACAGCTGCCGGATAGATCCCTCTGCCGTCTTTACCTTCGCTTTCGCCGTAAAGCTGTTTCCACCATTCGCCGAAGAAATGAAGTTTAGGATTGTAGTTGACCATGATTTCTATCTTTTTGCCTGCACGGTACAAAGCATTGCGAGTTACTGCGTAAACCAATGACGGGTTGGTGTTGTCAGTGGCTTGGGTTGCGGCTTCCATCTGTGCGGCTCCGCGCAGCAACGCGCGAATGTCGTATCCGGCCACAGCGATGGGTAGCAGACCTACAGGGGTGAGAACCGAGAAGCGGCCACCCACATTGTCTTCAATCACGAAAGTCTTGTAACCTTCAGTGGTGGCAAGCTGGCGCAGCGCACCGCGTTTAGCGTCTGTGATAGCCACGATGAGCTTTGATGCCTTTTCTTTGCCTACCTTGTTTTCAAGCATCTCTTTGAGCAGACGGAAAGCGATGGCAGGTTCGGTGGTTGTTCCAGATTTGGATATTACTATGATACCGAATTTCTTATCTTTAAGATAATCCATTAGCTCATACAGGTAGTCTTCACCTATGTTCTGGCCGGCAAACAACATTTTGGGAGCCTTGTTGTCACATCTGTATGCCGAGAAAGAGTCGCTGAGAGCTTCAATAACAGCTTTGGATCCGAGGTATGAGCCGCCAATACCAATGCTTACAACAACTTCACATTCTTTTTGCAGGTCGGCAGCCACGGATTCAATGTCAGCTACAAGGCTTTCCGGTGTGCGTGTGGGCAGATCCACCCAACCAAGAAAATCATTTCCTGCGCCGGTGCCTTGCTCCACTTTGTTGAGACCGTCCACACCCTGCGGCATAAGGTCCTGTATCTGTTGCTCGGATACTGTGCCTAAAGCGTTTTTGATGTCAATGCTGATTTTAGTCATGAGATATTTGGTTTTATGAGAGATTATCAAATGAAAGTTTCTGCCATAGTCTTGATGGCTACTGACGGCTTTACTCCGCGATACAATATATCGTACACGCCGTCAAGAATAGGCATCGTGACCCCAAAATGGCGATTGATTTCATATATGCATTTAGTGCCGTAATAGCCCTCCGCTGTCTGTTCCATCTCCATTCGGGCGGCGTTGACCGAATAGCCTCTGCCTATCATGGAGCCGAAGTTGTGGTTGCGGCTGAATTTGGAATAGGATGTCACAAGCAGGTCGCCCAGATATACCGAATCGCATATCTGTCGCGGACGGGGATATACCGTGTCCACAAACCTCTCCATTTCGCGTATGGCGTTTGACACGAGCATGGCCTGAAAATTGTCTCCGTTTTTCAGTCCGTGCACTATGCCGGACGCTATGGAGTAAACATTTTTAAGTACTGCCGCATACTCTATTCCGTCCACATCGCTTGATGTTATGGTGTGCATGGCTTTGCCACTCAGACAGTTTGCAAACTGCTCGGCATGGAATATGTCATTGCATCCCACCGTGAGATAACTTTGGCGTCCCAATGCCACCTCTTCAGCATGACATGGTCCGCTTATAACCAGCATCCGTTCGGGCGGCACGCCATACTTACGCTCCATATAAGTGGATATGATGAGGTTGTCATCGGGAACTATGCCTTTCACTGCCGACACCACAAATTTGCCTTCAAGAGATGTGGTGAGTTTTTCCATGTGGCTCTTGAAGTAGGGTGACGGCATTACAAGAAGCAATGTGTCGGCCTGCTCCACCACATAGTTGATGTCGCTGGAAAAATCTATGCGTTCAATATCAAACTGCACATCACTAAGATATGCGGGGTTATGACGCAATCGTTTGAAATCAGCGATGCGGTCATCGCGGCGCATATACCACAATATGGTTTCGCAATTATCAAGCAGAAGTTTGGCCAAAGCTGTAGCCCAGCTTCCGCCTCCCATTACTGCCACTTTGCCAGGGAAATTCATTGTTATTATAACGTGAGTTGTTACTCCAAAGTTCAGGCCTGTGACTCTTTTGCCTCATCCTGTTTCGGTGTGGCTGACTCAATCCATGCTTTCACATCGTCGGCAGTGGGGTTTTTGAGTTCAAGCTTGTATTTCTTGTTGATTCCGCACATATCCTGTTGGAGTTTGCCGGCTGATGACACGCTGCCGAGAGCCTCCACAGTGAGTACGCCAAGCTTATGAAGCACGGGTACCCATTCCTCCGGTACTCCCACTGTGGCGAAAGCTTGTGCATTGTCGCGCTTTGCTGTTTTTTCAGGACGCATCTGCGGGAAGAACAGTACTTCCTGTATGGTGGTCTGACCGGTCATCAGCATTACAAGACGGTCCATACCTATACCCATACCAGATGTGGGCGGCATGCCGTATTCAAGAGCGCGAATAAAGTCATGGTCAATTATCATTGCCTCGTCATCACCTTTTTCGCTCAGACGCATCTGCTCCACAAAGCGTTCGTACTGGTCAATAGGATCGTTGAGCTCCGAGTATGCATTGGCAAGTTCCTTACCGTTTACCATCAGCTCAAAACGCTCGGTGAGTTCCGGATTGTTGCGATGACGCTTGGTGAGCGGCGACATTTCAATCGGGTAATCTATGATAAACGTGGGCTGAATGTAGTTGCCTTCGCATTTCTCTCCGAATATCTCGTCAATGAGCTTACCTTTACCCATTGATCCATCCACTTCAATATCAAGTTGCTTGCATACAGCGCGCAAATCATCTTCGCCCATGCCGGTTATGTCGATTCCGGTAAACTCTTTGATGGCATCAATCATGGTGACGCGGCGATAAGGAGCCTTAAAGTTTATGATGTTTTCGCCAATCTGCACCTCGGTGGTGCCGTTCACATCCATGCATATCTTTTCAAGCATCTTTTCTGTGAAGTTCATCATCCAGTTGTAGTCCTTGTAGGCCACATAAATTTCCATGCAGGTGAATTCCGGATTATGGGTGCGGTCCATACCTTCGTTGCGGAAGTTTTTGGAAAACTCATAGACGCCTTCAAATCCACCTACTATCAGACGCTTCAGATAAAGTTCATCAGCAATACGCAGATACAACGGAATGTCAAGTGCGTTATGGTGTGTGATGAACGGACGCGCGGAGGCTCCACCGGGTATGGACTGAAGAATGGGAGTTTCCACTTCCATGTAGCCGTGGTGATTGAAGAAAGAGCGCATGCTGTTGTAAACCTTGGTACGCTTTATGAAAATTTCTTTTACGCCATCGTTTACCACCAGATCCACATAGCGGCGGCGATAGCGCAGTTCAGGGTCGTCAAACGAATCGTAAACCACACCGTCTTTCATCTTCACTATGGGAAGAGGACGGAGTGATTTGCCCAGCACCGTTATTGAGCGGGCATGTATGGTGATTTCGCCGGTTTGGGTGCGGAACACAAAACCTTCCACCCCAATAAAATCGCCTATGTCAAGAAGCTTTTTTATGACAGAATTGTAGAAATCTTTGTTTTCGCCCGGACAGATGTCATCACGGCTCACGTAAATCTGTATGCGGCCACGGGAATCCTGCAATTCAATGAATGTGGCTTTACCCATCACGCGGCGGCTCATAATGCGCCCGGCCACGCTCACATTCTGTTCGAGAGCACCGTCAGTGAAATCACGTTTTATATCGTCGGAGTAAGCGGTTACAGGAAATTCAGCTGCCGGATAAGGTTCAATACCCAAGCGGCGCATTTCGTCAAGACTACCTCTGCGCACAATCTCTTGTTCGCTAAGTTCCAATATATTAGTTGCCATAGCTATGAAAAAGGGTTTTATTTTCTGCAAAAATAATCAAATTTATTAAAATTCACGGCATTATGAGCCTAAAAACAGGCTATCAACGGGCATACAGAGTCTGCAATCGGGAATAGTGGGTCTGTGGACTGAATGACTCAATGGCCTGCAACTGTATGGCTGCGTGGTCAGGAGCAGATTGCCATTGTTTTTTGATTGCATCGGCCAAAGCCTCGGAGCTGCCGGATGTGAATATTGTGCCATTGCAGCCTTTTATCAGTTCAGGAATACCCCCAATGGCTGCACCGACAACCGGTGTCCCGGCACAAAGTGACTCAATTACACTCAGTGGATTGTTTTCATACCATTCTGACGGTATTACCGAGAACCGTGCCTTGCTGAGTAATTCACGCACCTCATCACCGTTAAGACGCCCAAGAAATTCAATATTGGGGCAGGCGGAGTATTTGGCTCTCAGCTCTTCGCTGAGCGGACCGTTGCCGGCTATTTTGAGTTTGTAGGGTAGTGCGGCTGCTGTGGATAATAATGTGCGTACACCTTTTTCTTCCGACAATCTGCCTACATAACAATAGTATTCATCGCGTTCCTGTGATGCATCACATTTGCGGTAAGCATCAATCATTTCAGGTGCTACGAAATTGCATAGCGTAACGAGTTTGTCGGAATTGAATCCTCCCTGCTGCATCTTGGCGTTCATGAACTCACTCGGACATATGAAGCAGTCCACATTGTCTTCAAGAACTTTGCGCCTCCATTTCACTGCTTCCAGCCATGCCACTGCGCTGGCCGCAAGAGATCCTTTCATACACTTTGTGGTTAGTACGGGCAGCTTGGATGAGAAGCATTTTTCGCACACTTTCCCATTGGTGTTAAGACAGGAATATGAGGGACAAATGAGCTTGTAATCATGAAGTGTCCACACTACCTTGGCACCGGTCTTGTGTGCCATTAAAGCAAGCACGGGTGACAGATAGGAATGTATGTTGTTGAGATGTACCACATCGGGTTGGAAATCCTTGAGCAGTGAAGCAAATTTGTGCTTTATGTCACCAAGTCCCAGCATGCGTTTGAGTGCATTGATTTTGGCACCTGCACCTCCTGAAAAATCCACTTCCTCAGGCCAATAGCTATCCCATCGGCTTGGCAAGTTCTCGGGATATTGCATGGCAAATATTGCCGTTTCGTGACCTTGGCGTTTGAGCAGCTCCTCAAGATTGAGAGTGCACACGCAGTCGCCGCCACGACGGTAATAGAATTTGTTTACAATCAGAACTTTTTGTTTCATGAGTGCAAATATATGAAATATTCCCTAACTTTTTGGGCGTTTGGGAAATTATAGTTATGTTTGCAATAACATAACCAAGCTCCGTGACTAAGGAGATAAAACTATAAAACTATGCCCATACCTAAGAAAGCGCCTAAAAAGCCTAAAGCCGAGAAACTTTTGCCACTGGTGAAAAACGATCCTTATCTTATGCCGTTTGCCGCCGCTATAGCGGGGCGTCATGAAGATGCCGTGCGCAAGGAAAAAGAGCTCACATCCGAGTGCGGCTCATTGAAAGATCTTGCCAACGGTCATGAATTTTTCGGCATGCACCGCAATGCCGACGGTAGCTGGACTTTCCGTGAGTGGGCTCCAAATGCTACACGAATAGTGCTGATTGGCGATTTCTCCGACTGGAAAGCTTTGGCCCGTTATGACCTTGAACGCAAAGATAACGGGGTGTGGGAAATCAATCTGCCTGCTGACGCTATTCATCATGGCGATTATTATAAAATGCTGGTGAGCTGGCAGGGCGGTGAGGGAGAGCGAATCCCCGCTTACGCTACCCGTGTGGTGCAGGATCCGACGACACATCTGTTTTCGGCACAAGTTTGGGAGCCGGAGCATGAATACGAATGGAAAGTTGCCGAGTTCAAGCCTGACACCAAGCCGCTGCTCATTTATGAGTGCCATATAGGCATGGCGCAGGAGCGAGAGGATGTCGGCACGTATGCTGAATTTCGTGATCTGATTCTTCCCCGCATAGCTCGCGATGGCTATAATGCCATTCAGATAATGGCTATACAGGAGCACCCTTACTATGGCTCTTTCGGTTATCATGTGAGCAATTTCTTTGCCCCGTCAAGTCGTTTTGGCACACCCGAGGATCTCAAATCACTTATCGACACTGCCCATTCTATGGGAATAGCGGTGATTATGGATATAGTCCATTCACATGCCGTGAAAAATGAGCTTGAAGGGTTGGGACGCCTTGATGGAAGCTACAACCAATATTTCTACGGCGACGGTCGTCGCGAGCATCCTGCATGGGATTCGCTTTGTTTTGATTACGGCAAGAATGAGGTGCTTCATTTCCTGTTGTCAAATTGCAAATATTGGATGGAGGAATTCCGCTTTGACGGATTCCGTTTCGACGGCGTAACATCCATGCTCTATTATAATCACGGTTTGGGACAGGCGTTTGGCAGTTATGATGATTATTACAACGGCAATCAGGATACAAATGCCATTACTTATCTCACGCTTGCCAATAAGCTTATACATTCGCTCAATCCTTATGCCATAACCATAGCCGAGGAAATGAGCGGCATGCCCGGTCTCGCCATACCGTTCAAGGACGGTGGCATAGGATTTGACTATCGCATGGCAATGGGTATTCCTGATTATTGGATCAAGACCCTTAAGGAGAAGAAAGATGAGGACTGGCATCCGACATCCATATTCTGGGAACTGACCAACAGGCGTGATGATGAAAAAACTATAAGTTATGTTGAGAGCCATGACCAGGCTCTTGTTGGCGACAAAACGGTGATATTCCGTCTTATTGACAAGGAGATGTACTGGCACATGAACAAGGACGATGACAATGGCGTGGTGGCACGAGGTATGGCATTGCACAAGATGATTCGTCTTGCTACTGCTGCCACTATCAACGGCGGTTATCTCAACTTTATGGGCAATGAGTGGGGACATCCCGAATGGATTGATTTCCCGCGTGAAGGCAACGGCTGGAGCTACAAATATGCACGACGCCTCTGGAGCCTTGTGGACAACGGATTTCTTAAATATGAATTCCTTAATAACTTTGATAACGCCATGATTCATTTGATCAGCAGCGTTTATAATTTCCAGAGTTTGCCCGTAGGCAAGTTGTGGGAAAAGGATGATGATCAGGTTTTGGCTTTCAGTCGTGGTGATTTGATATTTGTATTCAACTGGCACCCGTTCAAGTCATTTGATTCTTATGGCATTTTAACGCCTCCCGGCGAATATGAGGTTGTGCTCTCCAGTGACAATCCTGATTTCGGCGGTTACGGCAATGTGGATGAGTCCGTGCATCATTTCACCATTCATGATGACCTTTATAGCCCGATAGGAGTGGAATGGCTCAAGCTCTATTTGCCCAGCAGAAGTGCAATGGTGCTTCGCCGAAAGAAGCAATCCCGACCGCGCAAATCCACTTCTGCCAAAAAGTAATTTGCGCACACACATAAAATCACAAGAGAGTGCATCTGAATTTTGATGCACTCTCTTTTTCGTTGTCTTTCATCGGGCTTGTGTGGAGCTGGAGGGACTTGAACCTTGTACTCCAAATGCAGTTATATCAACCGTTTAGATACGGGACATTAACAAGTGGTAACGAGATGGTAACGAAAAACTTCGTATTTCTCGACGGCTCTCTTGCCGTTGCTGAAATGAGGTATTCAGTAATGCAAAGTTAGCAAAAGAATGGCTGAAAATCAAGGCTGAAGGTTCGTTTTAGACAATTTTATGACAAATCGTTAAAATCCTTAATCAGTCGTTTCTTGTCGCCACAGATAAATTCTCTGCGAGATTTCGGATTTAGGAAGACGAGCATTAAGCTGCATCAGTTCTTCCAATTTAGTGGCTGCAATATCGGGCGTAACCACTTTGAACTTCACCATCTCATCGAATAAGAAGAGTATGCCATGCACTTCGATGTCTTGCGCTTCAGCATATTTCCTGAGACGGCGATCGCCTGTCAACATCGGCACTTGATGTTTTCTGGCGTAATAGCACACCGAGCAGTCCGGAATAGACAGATTGCCTGAAACATCGGAATGTTCGGCAACTATCTCCATAACCTCATCGGCAGAGAAACTATTGACTCGGATTTTCCCTGTCGAAACCAACTGTTCAAACGCGAGGCGTTGCGTTTCTTCCACAATCTCCGCAGCTACGAAATCCACTGTGTGAATCTCATATGGAAGATTGCACATATCTTCAAGCAGTCCAATCGAGTGCAGGTCGATGAAGATGTTCGTGTCGTTGACTATGATCTTCATCACTTAGACGAGTTGGAACTGACGCTTGACTGATTCAACGGTAGTGTTCAATAATGCGGCGGCTTTCGAGAACGAGATAATTTCATCGGCGAGGGCACGGTAAACCATTCTTACAAATCGCCCGGTAGTCTCAGGTATCGCCATTGATTGCTCCGCAATGGCTTTGAAATCCGGGAAACTGCGTTTCTTCTTCAGGTAGCCTTCATAGCGTCTGCCGGTTATTACGTCCAGTCGTCGCATAGCCTCCATGATTGAATCAATGGATATACCGTATTGTTTTTTAATGTCGGAGAGTTCCGCCAACGATATATCATGTCTCTTGATTCCAATGCGGGAAAGGAGCACGGAAGATGGCAGCAGCAGTTCGCTTGCGAAGATGTTGCATAAATTTTCTATTTCCTTTGGCTGCAATTCACTTTTGAACTTCATCAGCAGATGTCCAAGTTCATGAAGCAGCGCGAATCGTTTCCGTTCCGGAGTAATATTGTCATTGACTACTATTATCGGAATGTGGTCATTGGCATAACCGCTGAGACCCTCAAAGGATTCATCCTCGGATATCTCTATAATCTTGATTCCATTATCTTCAAGCACCTCAATTACATTGGAAATTCCGTCAACGCCGAGATTAAGCATTGAGCGTACTTTATTGGCAAATCGGGGTACGTCCTCCGATGATGAGATATTTTCAGGCTGGAGTGAAAATGCAGGTTGAGTCCCGCAGAGCTGTTCAACTTCGAGATAACGCTCCAATTCCTCGCGGACACGCTCACGAATTGCTATTGATTTCTTTTCAGGAAATTTTGCGTCCTTGCGAAACATTACCCGGTCAACCTCAACAGTGAACGGTCGGAAGAAATAATCCGGTTTTACGCCAAGTGCCGATCCGAATGCCAGCAGCATACGGCTGTCGGGCATAGTCTGTCCCTTCTCATACTTGTTTATTGCCTGTCGAGTCACGGCAGGAGTAAGCGAACTGCCAAGTCCTTCCATTGACAGCCCTTTTATCTGACGGGCCTGACTTAGCCTGCGTCCGAATATGTTATCGAGTTCTTTATTCATGTCTCATATTTTTCAGTTGACAAAGTTAGTGAATATTCTTCATTTGTCAACCATTGAGACCCGGAAAAAGTTTGGAAGATCCGGTAATTTCTTTTTTTGGCAGTCTGAAATTTCTTATTTTGAGCACGACAGTTGATAATGAAGAGAGCCCCTGTCGGCTTCGGGTGTTTTCCAATATAGTTATTTCAGTATGGTGGCCAGCGAGAGACTGAGAGGTCTCCCGTGTTGGCGGCGGTATGCCGGCGAAAGGAGACGGTGAACCGCAGTTCACTGACACCTTTCGTCCGCATCTCGCCTATGGGTCATGGCGGAACACCGAGAACCGGCAATGCCTCCGGGGATGGCATCGGAGACGCTGCCTTTACCTCGGAGACTTCTTGCCGCTCCTCCGTGTTCTTTATCGCCTTCCCGAATGAGGACTTTATCGCCCTCTCAGTCACTCGCTGTCCGTAATTGTCGGTACTCGGCATAGACTGCAAAATCTGCCTTCCTGCGTCGTCAGATTTCACAGACTATGCTGGTCGTGCCGTCCAGTTCCATTATTTGTGATGAGAGTGTTGGAACTTATTTTCATGCTGGATTATGTGGCTGTGCATTTTCACCGTCCCGGAGTCGATGCTCCTGATTATTGTCCAATCAACCAACGATTTCTGCTTGCTTGCCTTATGAAACGTGTGGCGCCGGAGATATTCTTTTTGCTTTGGAATGAAAAATCTCCACAGCTCCCTGCGGTCGGTAGTATTTTTAATTCCAAGGCCGAACATCTCCTTTTCGCGCCCCACGCCTTTTGGGTGTCAAGCAAGCGAAACCGATGGTGATATACAAATAAAAAAACGTCGCAACGATGAAAACGAACAGCCACATAAATAGTCAAGGCAAAGCTTCAAGCCTCAGGTTCAACCAAATAAAAAAAGCAATCTTTTGGTTGGCAGGGATAATTGGAGCAATCGTAGGTCTGACATTGTGGGCTTTCCTCCGACCGATATTCCGAGGCGTAGGCTGGGTAATATCAGTCTTCACCGCACTTGCGCTAATCTATTGGATTTTAACACTCTAAAAAAACATACGACTATGAAATCATCTGAAAACTTTATCGAGGCTATCCGTCAGTATCTTGATAGCCGTGCCGAAAGCGACAGCCTGTTCGCTATCCGCTATGCCGACCCATCCAAGAGCGTTGATGAGTGCTGTCAGTTCATACTCAATGAAGTGAAGCGTCAGGGAGTTTCGGTTATGACGAATGATGAGGTATATTCGCTCGCCTGTCATTACTTTGACGGCGACGTCAGCGAGAAGGAAATCGGCAGTCCCATCAACTGCAAGGTGGTAATCTCCAAAGACCAACTGACCGATGAGGACAAGGCGGAACTCCGTCAGCAGGCTATGGAGCAGTACAAGGAGGAACAACTTCGGGAAATCAGACGGCAGTCAGCACCGAAGGCTCAACCCAAGTCGAACACCGCACCCAAAGCCGGAGAGGAAATCAATGTTCAACCCAGTCTATTCGACATCTAAAACACCAAGATTATGCGACCGAGAAATAATAAGGAAAGAAATATAGTGGAACTGAACGGGCGACTTCGCCCGCTCACCACTCCACAAAAGACATGGGCACTCAACAACACCATCAAGCACTATGGCTACCGTCTGAAATCCGGAATGTGTACCTGCATGAAATGTGGACATGAGTGGCTGGAGAACCGCAACGGCATGTGCATCTGCCCCGAATGTGGTCAACTCATTGAAATCAAAGACACCAAAGAGCGTGTACTTCGTGACAAATCCTATTTCAACGTCATCACCACTATGGGCGATTATCAGGTTGTGAGAATGTTCCTGATGATGGTTGAAATGCGCAAGGGAATGAAGGCGAGTCCCGCCTATCTGGAGGTAGGCAGTTATTGGATAGACCCCAAAGGTGGTGCTACCGTTGTCGGACTTCAAAGGACATTGGGACACTACATCGACTCCTTCGCTTTCGGCTCTCCATTGGAAATACGGCGCGACAACGAAGCCTTCCAGCGTATATCCGATGAATGGGTATATCCGCGCATCAAGGTCACTGACACCATCAAGCGCAACGGCTTCAAAGGAAGTTGCCACCATATCCACCCCGTGGCACTCTTCCAAGAATTGCTCACCAATCCCAAGGCTGAAACGCTGATGAAAGCCAACGAGATAGAATTGCTTCGATACCTTTGCATAAGACCAGCCTATAAGACTGACATCAACACCTATTGGAGCACAATCAAGATAGCCAACCGCAACGGCTACAAGGTCAAGGACGCTCAGATGTGGATGGACTACATCAAGATGTTGGAGCGTTGTGGCAAGGACATCCAATCCCCCAAATATATCTGTCCCGCCAATCTCAAAGAGGCTCACGACCTCTATGTTGGAAAAGTCCGCAGTCTTGAAGAAAAGAAAAAGAGAGCCGAGGACATCCGCAAGGCGCAAGAACGCGAAGCCAGTTTCAAGGAACAGAAAGGAAAATACTTCGGCATCCGTATCAATGACGGAGAGATAGAGGTCAAGGTATTGGAAAGCGTTGAGGAATACCGGCAGGAAGCCGAGAGTCAGCACATCTGCCTTTTCAGCGCAGCCTATGACCAACGGCAGGACAGCCTTATCTTCTCAGCGAGAATAAACGGTAGGATAATCGAGACCATTGAGGTTGACCTTCGGACGCTGAAAGTAGTTCAGTCAAGAGGCGTTTGCAATCAGAACACCGAATACCACGACCGTATTGTCAGCCTCATCAACTCAAACGCACACCTCATCCGAGAGAGGATGACAGCATAAGATGTTTTCGTAGTCAGAACGGAGCGGCCTCGTGATGAAGTCGCTCCGTTCATTTTGCTCAAAATTTTGGCCGCCACAGGCGGCGTTTGGGGCAGGTTATCGTTCCGAAATTCAGCAATTTTTCGTAATTTTGCAATTGAAAAGCGTATCAAATTCAATATAATATAAGCATTATGACAAAAGCAGATATAGTCAGCGAGATAGCAAAGACAACCGGCATCGATAAGGCCGCAGTCCTCACCGTAGTTGAACAGTTCATGACCGTAGTCAAGGACAGTCTCGCCCACGGCGAAAATGTATATCTCCGTGGCTTTGGCTCATTCATCGTCAAGACCCGCGCCGAGAAGACTGCCCGCAACATCAGCAAGAACACGTCAATCATTATCCCAGCTCACAACATTCCGGCTTTCAAACCCGCCAACACCTTCAAGGAGGAAGTCGCCAAATGATGGATGATGTTGATGAAGGCGAGTATGGCAATAATTCGGTAGAAGATATGATGGTCGATAACGACTATCACATCAACACCGGCGAGTTGCCGGAGCTATTCGATGATAAATCGGTTGACGACTTTATCGCCAACCTCAATGATTGGGACTAAGAGATTGTGCTATGGAGAATCTTAAGTATTTGCTTAGAGAGATTAGCATCCTAAATCAGCGAATTAAGGATAGAGAGGAGCATGAAGATAACTTCAATCTCTTTGACCTGATGTGCAATAGATACGATGAAGTCAATCTGCACTCTCGTTTTTTATCAATTCTCCTTGATCCTCGTGGCTCTCATAAAATGAAGGACACATTTGTCCGACTTTTTGCAGAGAAACTTAATCTGCCTTTTGAATATAGTATTTCTTCACTGGAAGTATACCCCAACGAGAAAGACACTCATGAGCACAAAAAGATTGACATACTTTTGATTGATAGGAAATTTAAATCAGCTATCATAATTGAAAATAAAATCGGAGCAAGAGATTCCAATCATGAGGACGAGGGCCAAATTGAACGTTACTACAGAATAATTACTCAGGATGAAGGCATTCCGAGCGAGTCGACTTCTGTCGTTTACTTATCAATCGATCGTGATGGTCCTACTGATGAAAGTGTTGCGACATCAGGACAATTTCCGGAATTGAAAGAAAAAGTTCTAAGCATTAATTACGGGAATGAAATTCTTGATTGGTTGAGAAGCTGTGTCAAGGAAAGTTACAACCGGCCAATTCTAAGAGAATCTATTATTCAATATATTAGATTAGTTGAAGAAATGACTAACAATAACACTACCGAAGAGGATGTGAAATCCATAATGTCGCTTGTCGGCAAAAACGAGGACAATCTTATGAGTGCACGGCTTTTAATAGACAATTCTATTCATATGCACTGGTGGTCAATATTTGAGTTCTGGAAAATGCTTTCAGAAGGATTTTTAGATTTGGGATTTTCAATCAGACAGCGAATAGAGAATGAAATAATCGATGATTTGGTGCATGGCTCTGCTTCTAAAAGAAACAAGGCTGATTTCAATCTAAAATTATCTTCTCCTTCTGGCATTGATTTCACTATCAACGCTGATCATGATAATTATATCTGTGTCGGTGTAATGTCTGATGATATAAAGCCAGGACAAAAAACTAAAGTCAAAAATTTTTATAAGACCTATCAAGAACCTTTAAATCTTGAAGATTGCGAAAATTGGCCATTCTATCAATTTATAACTTTCGAAAATTCGGATGGTCTTTTATTGAGCGATTTTAGTGATGAACTTACTTTCAGTCTGATTTCAGAATCTCGCCGTAAAGAAGTTGTTAACATCATAATCAACCAAACTAAAACCCTAATCAATAAATTCGAACGTTTTTTGAAATAATTGCATCTGTCAGTCGCACAAATTTATCGGCCAGCGGTAAAGTATGAAATCAATTTTCATATATTTTGATTAACTTTGCAGGTATAAATCGGAATATTATGGCTGATTCGACACTTCGGAAATATATCTGGCTCATCAACACAATACTCGATGCCGGCAAAATTACTTTCAAGGAAATAAGCGACAAGTGGGATAATTCGTCGCTCAACTATAAAGGGACGGAACTTTCCAAACGCACCTTCCACAATCATCGTATGGCTATTCTTACTGAATTGGGTGTGGATATTCAATGCACTTCAATGAGGGAGAACAGCACTTATTTCATTGCCAATCGCGATGAAATCGAGGATAATGAGACACTGAACTGGTTGAAAGACAGTATTGCCACCGAATCTTTGCTCCTTGAAAACAGAGCCATATCCGATAAAATTGTACTGGAGCCAATCCCCGGAGGGCGCGAATGGCTGCCTATAATTTCTCAGGCGCTGAAAGAGAATCGCCGTATCAAATTCCAATACACCTCCTTCCACACTGATACGCCTAAAGAATATGACCGTCTGATGGAGCCGCTATGCCTTAAGCTCTTCAAGCGCAGATGGTACATGCTGACTCAGACTCCCACACACAAAAACAAACTGATATTCGCTCTTGACCGCATCACACGGCTCGAACTAACTGAAGAATCATTTGAATATCCTGATGATTTCTCTGCCAAAGACTTTTTCTCGGACTTTTTCGGCATTTGCTCCGACTCGTATTCCAAGCCTACAAGGGTTATCCTGAAGTGCTATCGGGAGTATCCTAAATACGTGAAGTCATTGCCGTTGCATCACTCCCAGGAAGAACTGGAAGTAACCGGCGAATACACCACATTCGGATACTATATGTCGCCTGCCTACGATTTCATTCAGGAAATAATGTCGCATGGTGATGACATTGAAGTTATCGCCCCTCTTTGGCTGCGGGATGCACTCAAAGATAAATCGAAGGCTCTTTTCGACCTTTATCATTGATTTCTTCAAAAAATCTGCAAGTCGATTTCATCTATGAAACGATTTTTCACACTTAGGGTCTAACTTTGCCGATGTAAACCAAAAGAGGACATTGAAAACATCGGTCTGACCTTTGCAATCTGTCTGCTGCATCCGGCAGACTTCGTTTCGAGCAATCGGAACGCCCCCCAATGTCAGTTACTCGGCATCAGCCCTGCACGCCGTTCACTCCGGTCATGCGCATTTCTATCATCACCTCCGCTTCGCTCCCGGTGATGGTTCGCGCATTCCCTCGTTCACAGCGCACATTGCCGAAGCCTCGACCATCCGGCGCACACGAAAGTTAGGACCGATGTTTTCTCTGTCTGATTTTGCAATCAACATCGTTTATGAGAGACCAGATAGCAGAATGTTTTAAGGACAGAGTCATCGAAAATCGCCAAGACCTTTTCGATGCGCTTAATTTCATAGCTCCGTTGATTGACGGATGGAGTCTCTGTGAACCATTGTCAGGTCGTAAGATTCTGAGTTTTGTCACAAAGAAGGCCCGTAAAGAGGGATATGTCGATTTTGCCGTACCTAAGAAATCCGGTGGAATGCGTAAAATCAGTGCTCCGGTCAAGCCCTTGAAAGCAATTCAGTCTGCAATCAACATACTTCTCCAGTCCATATTCTCTCCTTCCGACTATGCCATGGGATTTGTCGCAGGTCGTAGCGTCAGGGACAATGCTATGATTCATATAGGACAGACCTGCATTTTCAATACTGACATTGAGAATTTCTTTCCCAGTATTACAAAACAAATGGTTAGAAAAGCTCTGCACCGGGAGTTGGGCTGCAAGTTGGCCTCAAACGATGTGATCAACATTATATGCTCCCTATGCACAGTCCCCAACGATGAAGGCATCGAGGTACTGCCACAAGGAGCACCGACCTCACCTGTCCTGTCGAATATAGTTCTGAAATCGCTCGACAATGAAATGGTGAAACTCGCGGAGCGAGCCGGCTACCGATACTCCAGATATGCCGACGACATGACATTCAGCCATAACAAACCGATAAGGAGGATGAATCCGTTTTGGGAATCACGCATCCTTAACATTATTGAGAAATATGGGCTGAAAGTCAATGAGTCCAAAACCAAGACATATGTGCGAGGAATAAGACAGGAAGTAACCGGAGTTACTGTCAGCGATAAATTGAATGTATCTCGTCAGTATGTAAAGCAGCTCCGAACCCTCCTGCATCTTTGGGAGAAGTACGGATATGAACAGGCCCAGATAATATTCGCGAGAGATTTCTGTAAAGGCGTGAACAAGAATCTCTGCAATGTTATCGACGGCAAAATAAACTACCTTGAAATGATCAAGGGAAAGGACGACTCCACCTATCGCCGTTTCAAACAAAGATTGAAAACGCTCGAATGGAAACAGAAACAGTTAACCAAAATTAAAAAAGTATCAGTATGAACATCGTTTATCTGCACGGATTATCGTCGAGTGGCAACTCCAATACCGCCAGCAAACTCCGCGAGCTGCTGCCGGACGACAACGTCATCACACCCGACATCCCCGTTGAGCCGGATAAGGCTCTGACGTTAATTCACTCTATCGTCGACCGCCTTCCCAAGGAAGATACCCTGATTATCGGAACTTCCATGGGCGCGATGTACGCCCAACAAATCAGCGGCTATCGCCGAATCCTTGTGAATCCTGCATTCCATGTTTCTGAACTGCTACGGGATAACGAGGGAGAGACACTCCCGTTCTTCTCTCAGCGTCAGGACGGTGCCACAGAGTTTTCCGTAACACCCGAACTTTGCGAGCATTTTGAAGAGATGGAAGCCGGTCAGTTCGAGAACGCCAATCGGGATGATAATCTGATAGCCCTCTTCGGTAACCAGGATACTACCTGCAACTGCTTTGAGGAATATACACGTTACTATCAGTATTATCACCGTTTCAATGGCGGACACCGCATGAACGACCAAATCATCGTCGGCACAATTCTTCCTCTCATCGAGTGGATGAAACGTTCAGACAAGGGCAGCCGACACGAGGAAGAGGTAATCACTCCATTCAAGGACATCAAGAGAGGAGATACAGGTTACTACAAAAGAGGCAGAGACCTCGAAGACCAGTTCAAAGTATACCACAAAGGAATCGGACGGGTATGGTTCGATGAAATCTACAAGGAGTGCAACGGCATGACTCTTCCTGATGGTCGAGTAGCAGAACTCACATTCCCGGAACTTCCGGCAGGAGTTGACCCCGAGACAGCGGCGCTGGTTCTTGGCAATCGCTTCGGACAAGCTCCGACTGTGGAATATTATGGTCCGGAAGGCGTGGAAGTTATTGATAACACCGTATTCTATGCCAACGGCATAAAGATTGAAAAGGCAGAATGAGAAAACGCATTCAGGAAATATTGTCCTGCATGAAGGCCGGGACTTTTGAACGTGACGAAGTCTTGGCTCTGAGCCTGCTTTCGGCTATGTCCGGGGAGAGTATATTTCTCCTCGGACTGCCGGGTGTGGGTAAATCTATGGTGGCCCGACGACTGAAAACAGCGTTCAAGGATGCCACAGTCTTTGAATATCTGATGTCGAGGTTTTCGACGCCTGATGAAATCTTCGGCCCGGTAAGCATCTCAAAACTCAAAGATGAAGATTGTTACGAGAGAATGACCGGCGGCTATCTGCCCGAGGCCGAGGTGGTATTTCTTGACGAGATATGGAAAGCCGGCCCGGCTATCCAAAATTCTTTGCTGACCGTACTGAATGAAAAAATCTATCTGAACGGCAACAAAGAATTAAATCTTCCAATCAAGGGCATAATCGCGGCAAGCAACGAACTCCCGGCAAAAGATGAAGGTCTCGAAGCATTGTGGGATCGATTCCTGTTGCGATATATCGTCAACCCCATCAACAGCAAACAAAATTTCTTCCATTTGCTCTCTCCATCAGAGACTGATTCAGCGACACTCGAATGTAATCCTGTTTCGCATGAGGAATATGTTGACTGTCTAAAGAAAAGCCAGATGGTTACACTACCGGAGGATATGCTTGAACTCCTCTATCAGATAAGAGGTAAACTGAACGATAAAATCAATGCGAAAGACCCGGTGACCGGAGAACCTGACCCCGAAAACATGAAGTATTATGTCTCCGACCGTCGCTGGAAGAAAGCGGTAGGCGTGATGAGAATGTCGGCTTATCTGAACGATAGAAACGAATTGGACATTTCCGATTTGCTACTGTTGGCCCATATATTATGGACTGATGAGGAGTCGATACCATTTATCCGGAAGGCCTTGACGGAGACAGTCGTGGCTTATATGTTTCGCAATCTCCTGGACCAGTATAAAAGTTATAAACGCCATGCCGGGACCGGGAAGGAAGTCAGCAACAGGCTCTTCTCGCCTGACCATGTCCATTATATTATACTCTGCGACGACACTCCCCTGAAAATTAAGATTGCGGATTATAACCGCATGAAATCTTCGCCCGGAGAAATCTATTTTGGAGTCGAAACATCCGACAATGTACTAATGCTTCGCCCTCGGGGGCAGTTTATCATGCAATTTGTGAAAGACGGGGTGATCTGCATCAACAATTACAATTATTACCTGCGGACGGAATCGGACAATCAGTTCAGTAAGGACTTCATCGTTGAGCTGAGCGAGAGGATGGACGCCCTTGCCAATCAGCTGTACCTCGCAATGAATCATAATCTTTTTGTCGTAAATTCCAATCTGTATTTGCCGATAAGAGTGTAAATACTCATTGAAAAGTGGGCCAGGGCGCTCATTGAAAAATGGGCCACCAC
>OMCG01000279.1_pt1 | contig 39316 bp, 51 predicted proteins | sample 1674071 | NCBI WGS metagenome assembly OMCG01 (sample SAMEA103958139, study PRJEB25191) | human gut metagenome | biome: human-associated habitat [ENVO:00009003]; feature: intestine environment [ENVO:2100002]; material: feces | place: Germany | collected 2013/2015 | reverse complement strand
CCTGGTCGGTGGAATCGCCGAATTCGGCGTAGCTTTCGAAGGTGTACTTGCCCGTAGCACCTTCCTTGTTCTTGCCCTCATGCTCAAAGCCGGACGTGCAAAGGGCGTTTTCCAGAATGGCAATGATATACTTGCCGCTCAGGGTCTTGCCCACAAAGGCGATATTCTCCCAGTAATCGCCCTCGGCAATCTCCGTCTTGGATTCGATCACGTCATAGGTGGTGTCCGCAGACGTGCCCGCCTGGCCCAGAGTTGCCGCCTGGATAATATCCTTGGTCAACTCCGCAAAGTTGATTTCCATTGTTGCGGTTTCACCGGTCTTCTGGGCCATACCCTTGGACTTCACACCGATACCGTCAACTTCAATGTTGGCGATTTCGGGGACAATGGAAACCTTGGAACCGCCGTTGGTAGCGCCAACAAGGGATTCCGCAAAGTTCCAGGAACCGGAACCGCCGCCGGAACCTGCCGTATACTTCAGGCCCTTGTGAATCGTGCCAGCGCCGAAAACGATATTGCCCGGGGTCTTGTTGGTAACGCCGGACTTGCCAAAAATAGACATTAACTCACGCTCCATTCTTTGACTGTAAGATTTATCTGGACGCGGTCTAGTTCCGCATCCTCCGTTGGAATAGGTTGGGCGTTCCCGTAGGCGATAGCTACAATGCCATCGTCAAATGGAAACGCCCGACCTTCCAATGTGAAATAGTTTCTGATTTTGCCTTTTGCCGTTTCAAGGGCAGCTTCGGAACCAGCCCCACGGGCGAAGCCCGTTAGGGTGACGGTGCTTTCCTGCAAGCCGTCCTCGCTCAGAGAATCAGTCTCCATGTAATCGCCGACAAAGTAGGGGTATCCGGGCTTTCTGCGGAATCGCCGGAAAGCGTATTCCAGACCCATTTCCTGCATTGCCGCTTTCACGACTTTCAAAGTGTTGTCCGTCATCCGCTCAGCTCCCCGAAGATTTGTTTTGCGCGGTTGATAATCTTGCCCTTGGTGCTCTCAAAGGCCCGCTGAAGGGTATGGTTCGGCTTTTTGCCAAAGGTAAAATGCCAGTCCCCCGCAGCGTCCCGGTACACCCAGCCGCCCTTTCTTCCGTCACCACCTGCCGCATATTCGCCGGTTCCGTATTCCTCCCAGATTGCATTCTGCAACGGGCTTCCGATGGTTGCTTCATTCCCTTCAACAATGCGCGTCCAGCTGCCTTTCAGCTGCCCAGACCGTACACGGGAATTTCTGCGGGCGGCGGATTCCACTTCGGAAGCGGCCTCTTCCAAAAACTGCGCCGCTTTTTCATCCAGCGCCGCTTTGACCTGCAAACTGTAATCGTGGAATTCAACGCTCATTTACTGGCCCCCCGTGTACTTCAGGTAGATTTCCAGTTGCCTGTGCATCTCCATGGGGTCATCGATCAGCAGCACGTCATACCGCTTTCCGGCAATGACGGCCCGGGAATTTTCGGCGGTGACAACATCATTCAGGGCCACATATTCAGCCACAAAAACGTGGGTGGATTCCTGCAACTTTGCGTTGTAATTGGTATGCTTGCTGTCCCCTCCGGTCAGGTCAAGCCAGCCCCGCACCTTCTGCACGTCTACCCAGGTTTCCACCTGTGCGCCGATTTCATCGGTTTCCACAGTCCTGCACTGGATAAAGGCGTACACATTGCCGCCGATGCTCATACGCTCACCCCTTGGCCGAACCTGGCTTTCCTGTAGGGCTTCAGAAAGCCCAACAGGGACTTGGGAAATCCCATGCTGGAATTATCCCCGTCCATATTGAAATAGGTGACAGAGTGCCGGGAAATGGTCTCAGACTGTACGCCAACCTTGTCCCCGTTGTCAAGCTGCCACTGAAGCATTCTTGCCACGCCCTGTTTCACATCGGCGGGGTAGACCACCTTTGTGATGACTACCCCGCTTTCATCAAACAGTTCTTCCATGACCGTAATACTCCCATCAGAGACCGCCGAAACAGTAACCAGGCCAGAATTCAATTCCGATTCTGTAATTTCCAGGGTGTCCCCAGCCTTGAATGGAGCTGCTCCGGGAACAAGCAGCTGATTCACATCAGCTGTAGCCACGGCAACCGCCCGGAAGGGCCGCTTCTGGAAATTGTTGTTGGTATATCCCCGGATTAACAGTTCAAGCGCCTGAAGACGTGCTTCTATCGCTGTGTCTGTCTCCTCCGTAGTCACAAACTGCCGCAGTTCGGCAACGGTCATAATCATGGTGACCGCCTTACTCCGCAGGGGCGGCGGGGGCTTCTTCCTCGTTTTCCGTCATGATCTCGGTCACTTCGTAGCCCTTATGCTCCCGGAACCAATCCACCATGCGGCCCCCGGTAATCTGTGCCTTGCCATAGGCAAACTGGACACCGCCAGCGCCAACGCCGCAGAACTCGGTGTTGCCCACAACCTTGATTTCATAGCCGGTAACGGCCTTCGCTTTCTTTGCTGCCATGTCGCTTCTCCTTTCCGCTTATCAGACGATCTTGATGTTCCGCAGAACCCCGGCGTGTGCCGTGTTCTTCAGCACGGTAGCCGCCACCATTTCTACCTCGCCATCCTTAACCGCACCCGGGGCGTTGAAGTCGGGCAGGTACTGCCGGATAGCGCTGTTGCCGGTCAGGGAAGCAGCGTGGAAGCCGTCATTTACATCGAACTTGACGGCGTAGATATCCGTCAGTCCGGTGGTAGCGGTAGAACCGCCCGCAATGGTGCGGCTGATACCGGCATTAACGCAGTCGTTGCCGGTCACGGTAGTGCTTGCAACGGTGTAGTGCTTGCCCAGGTCCATGAAGCGCACGCCGTCCATGGATGTGACCTTACGACCGAAAGCCTCCTCACTCTCGGTCTTGTAGCCCAGAATCCGGGCCATGGTCTGCACCTTGGTAATCATGGCGCTGTTCATCAGCAGAGCGTCGGCGCTGGTGTTCTTGATCAGCAGCTGAATCTGCTCATACAGCTGGTCGGCGTTGGCCTTGAGCTGGGCCATGGTGGAAATGTCAATGCTTGCGCCAGTGTTGTACTCGGTGGAAGTACCGGCCAGCATCTTATCCAGACCGTCAAACTCGGTGCTGCGGGTGGTAGCGTCGCCGTTTACCAGAGTATAGTGGAACAGGCTGATAGCAGCCAGAACCTTTTCACGAATCTGGTAGGCCATGTTGTTCCAGGGGCCTTCCGCCTCTTTCAGAACACGGTCAATCTGGAACTTGCCGCCGAAGATTTTAAGGTCTGCTGACTTCTTTTCCACGGTCGCCTGATTGGCGGTGTACTCCACATTCAGCGCACGGAAAGCAGCCACAGAGGGAAGCTTCTTCTGAATGTAGGAATAGGTCAGCGTGCTCCCGCCCTGGGGAGAAACGCAGTTGTCAAAGGGCAGCAGCTGAAGGATTTCGGATTCCCTCAGAAAAATATCCACGATCTGCTGGGAAACCTTGTCGGACATACCGATTTTCATTTCTGCAAGGGTCATAGCCATAATAAATTACCTCATTTCTTAGTCATTTTTCGGCCCATAGGCCAGTTTCAGAGCGTCTTCAAGGTTCTTGGGTTCTGCCTCTCCCGGGTCTCCTTCGTCCAGCTTGTTTTCAAGAATCTTCTTCTGCCCGGAAGCTTCAAACTGGGCGGGAAACTGGGTCTTCAGGCCGGAAAGCTTTTCGTCCATGCCCTTGACTTTGCCGTTTTCGTCCAGCGTCAGTTCCTCGGGCTTGTACTTCTCATGCAGCTTGTAGGCCAGATAGTCAGGGTCAACCGCCTTTGCATCCCGAAGGGCCAGCTGGATAGCGTTGTCAAGCCTGGTCTTCGCAAGCTCCGCCTGAAGCTGGGCAACGGTGTTTTCGTAGGTGGTAATCTTGCCCTGAAGTTCCTCGTTGCCCTTCGTGCCCTTTTTCAGTTCGGCAATCACTCCGTTTGCCGTGTCCAGTTCGGTTGTCTTGCCGTCAAGCTGGACCTGAAGGGCATCATATTCGCCCTTGCCGACATATTCGCCGCTGCTCAGGTTGGCAAGCTTCACCTGCTTATCCTTGTTGGCCTCGCTGCTGTTGTAGGCGTTCATGGCCTGCTCGACCTGTGCATAGAGGGCATCCCCCAAAATCTCTTTCAGAAATTCCATAGGTTTACTTCCTTTCCTGTATTGCTGCCGTTTTTAATCGTGGTGCCATCCACAAGCAAGCGCCCGTTTAAGCGTCCGGCGCAAAGACAAAATAGCGAACGGTTTAAGCGCCATGTTCAGGGCATAAAAAAGCGCCCTGTTTCCAGAGCGCCTTTTCGGCGGAATAAATATTACTCTTCGGCTTCAGCGTCTTCGTCTGCCGCTTCGGGCAGCTCGGGCTCAGCCACGATCTCAAGGGCTTCCTGCTGCATCTCCCGTACAGTGGCTTCAATCAATGCGTCCACGGTGTCAATGTCCAGTTTGTAGCCCTTGGATTCCAGGAACTTGCGCACATACTTTTTCTTTGCCTCGCCCATGCCGGATTCCCTGTAGATCATCTCCGCTGCCTTTACGCCCACGGAGGTCCACTTCTTCACCTGTTCCAGCTTCTCGGCGCTGACCTTCACCTTGATCCAGGGAATCAGGAAGGTAGTCAGCAGCAGCCCCAGAAGGGTAATCAGGGCGTTCACAATAGGGGTCAAATCGATCATTTTTGTTTGCTCCTTTCGGATTTTGAAATATAAAAAGCAACCTCTAAGAAAAACTTAGCGGTTGCCTTTTTACGGATTATCTTTTTCGTGGGGTCACGAAAATGGTCAGAACTTGCAGCAAACTTGCAACTTACTGAAAATGGGCATGAAAAAAGCACCATGCAAATGCACAGTGCTTTAATCAATAATCGGCATTTTCGTCATAGTCTGGCTCAGATTCCGGCTGATTGGTTTCAATGCAATGGTTGATTCTCTCGATGATCTCTTTTTCGGGTTTCGTCCCGGCAATCATCAGCGGGTAATCCTCCCGGAAGTGCCGGTAATACCGTTCTAAAGCTTCTTCCATTATTTGATAACCTCCAAAATCTTTCTGAATACCTTGTATGTTTCGGGGAAGTATTTCTTGATACAGGCCAACGATTCAGGGCTTGCAGCTTCGGCGGATAAGATTTCGGCGAAAATCTCCTTGCCGTTGTCCCTATTCTTCCAATAGCCTAACCCATGTCCTACACCTAAAGGATACTTCACGCCGATTCCAGCCCCTTCCAGCATATCCGACACGTCAGACCTTGCAAGCAGGGAATAGCCCTGTCTGATTTCATCAATCAGGATTTGCGCCGCATCCGCTTTGTGAGTTACTTTGTGGGCCTTTTTGATATTACTAATAGCGTCCTTAACCTCTTGCTTTGCGGTTCTTCCAAGAAGTCCACCAGCCCCGTTCGTTGTGAAGACGGCTTTTCCTGTTGCATCCACTCCGTCAAACACTTCTGTAAATGCGGTATAAGTGCTGAATCCCGCATCCCTTGCGGCCAAGTAATCCGTCATATGCCCGTATTCATGGAATAGCACCTGATAAGGGGCTTGATAACTGCTTCCCGATGCAGCATACGCAATGTTCAATGTAACATTGTCCGAACTAGGCGAATAATACGCCTGCCCGCCTGTGTAGTTTGCATCTGAAGTCTTAAACTTGCCCTGGTATTTATTCCACACCTCTTTGACATCCGGGTCGGCGTTCTGAAGAGTGGCTTTAACAGCGGTTGCATGGGTTGCACCGTATGTATTGTTAATATATGCCATTTGCGGGCTTGTGTCAATGGGGTTTGCCCCATCAGAATTAACATTTTCAGCGGCTTCCAGATATTTTGCCTTGAAGTCCTCGAAATTCTCCGTTTTATCCAGTCCGAAGAACTCCGCCCGCTTCTTCAGCTCTTCCAGTTCATCTTCATCCAGTGCCCACCTAGCACGGGTCAAGGACGCACAGCGGCAGTTGACAACCTCAGCAGCGCCCCCGGAAGGGTCGCCCGGGTACATCAAGCCATTGGAAAACTTTTCGTCAAGTTCCCGGATTTCCCCATCAACTCGCCTGTGGGATTCCCTGGTCTTGCCGTCAAGGGTAGCGTCCCACTGTTTGACCACATCGGCCCCCTTGTCCTTTGCCGCTTGCTGTGCATCGGCGGTGGAAATCTGCTGTATTCTGTGGCCCTCTGTCCTGGCTATGGTCTTCGTTCTGGAAAATGGGGCGCTGGTAGCGTTGGCAATGTTCCGGGCGATATCGCCGTACCCTAGACCTGTAGCAATGCCCCGGCTGATTTCCTGCGTAACAGCCTTCTTCAGCGCGGAAACCTCAATTCCCAATCGCTTGTAAAGTCCGCCGCTGACCTTGCTGTCCACCAGAATAGCCCGGACTTCTGCCGCCTGATCTATGGGCGTAATGACCGGGATTCCCTGCTTCGCGATATCGTACATGGTTCCCACATAGCCCGTTTCGTAGGAATCCTTCAGGTAGCTTTCAATGGTGCTGTAGTTATCCCCTTGCATCTTGTCCAGAATGCCGCTGACCTGACTTTTCAGCGCCTCCTGGTACTGCTTCTGATAGATTTTAGACCGGCGCTGTGATTGTAGCAGCGCCCTTGTAGCATCGTCCAAACCGTCCTGATTCATGGCAGCGTCCAGCAGGTCAATTTCTGCTTGAAAGTCCTTGATCTTCCGGTTAATATCGGACAGCGCCCGCTTATACTGGCTTTCCAGTGCCTTGACGGCCTCCGCCTCGCTTTTCAGCAGGGACTTCTGCACTTCGATTTGCCACCTGTTCAAACCGCATCACCACCGAACCTTTGCTTTATCAGCTCTGCCGGAATGATTTTTTTTGTAACAGACACCACAGGAACATGGTTCGGCGCAATGCTGATTAAGATTTCAACACTCTGGTCATAGCCATAATCCGATACAATGCTGTCAACATTTCGGGAAATTGCTTCACAGCAGGAAATGATCTCTTCTTTCCGGCTACACTTCATTTTGAATATCCTCCAAAGCTCTCCGTGCCGCCGCTGTGGGGTCTTCCTCAGCCTTGGGCAGCTTATTCTTCAGATCGTCATAGTCCAGGTCAAGGGCTTCACACACAAGCTGCGCTGTCAGCTCCTGCCCCAGAAGGGAAGCAGTGTTCAGCAGCGTGGTAATCTTCGTCTGCTGCTCCTGGGCCTTTACAAGGTCAATCTGTGCATTCTCCTGGGCGTTCGTGATGATTTCACGTTCAAAGTCAAAGTACACGTCCTTCTGCTCATAGTCCTTGCCCTGGGTGTCGTTGATTTCCTTCAGCACCAGCTTCAGCAGCTTGCGCATGAATTGCAGCAGGAACGGCAGCAGGCCGTCACACTTCAGGTCCAGATTGGCGTAAGCGGACTTGATGGCAATGGAGACCGTGGCGCTGGTGTCCTTCAGGGCCTCCGTGTTCACGCCCTGCCCGAAACGGAAAATGTTCTTTTCGTCCACTTCCATTTTGGTCTTCCGGGCCTCCACGGGAATATCCACGGTCTTGATATCAATACTGCCGTCTTCATCCACACCAATGTGCTTCTTGGTCTTGATGTTCAGCATCAGTTCATCTAGGTTGTCCCCCTGGAAGCCCTTGACAACGTATAGGGCCTCATTGGTGTCCTGGATGTTATTGGACAGGCCCGCATTCATCAAGTCATAGTCATCAATCAGGGCCTTAATAGTCTTCAGACCGCTGAAGCGCTTCCGCCCGTTGTCCAGCCGGAAGAAGGGGATCATACCGTAATCGTCATAGTAGGTGCCTTCGTCCCCGTCCTTCCGGTAGAGGATATGGGGCCGGGGATTGGGGGAAAGGGAATCATCCGGGACGATAGCCCCCTCCCCTTCCTGACAGTAAAACCAGGTCTGTTCCCTGTCCCATACCTGAATCCGCCTGATTGCCTTGTTGTCCTTATCAAACCGGTCAATGAACCAGCGGATCACATAGGCACAGCCGTCATCGGTTTCCTTCTCCCGGACTTCCACTACGCCGATGCTGTCCGCCACCTGAAACGCCGTCCGGTCGTTTTCGCCCTTGTAGGCGTACATATACTCCCAGCCCTTGGCGACTGTGCCGGAAATCAGGCCGTTCAGCTCCGCCCGGAAGCTCTCGTTGTCGTTGAAGTAGGCGTCAAGCTCCGTTTGCAGCTCCGGAATATCAGACTTCACAAAGCCGCCGCGGCCGGAAAGCATATACTGGGTCTGCTGATCCACCAGCAGCCGGAAGAACGGGTGGGAAATCTTGATATTGCTTTTCGTCCTGTCTTCCTGAAGCTTTCCCTCCCCGTTGATGAAGAAAATCCGGTAGCCCCTGATATCGTGGTCGCCCTCGAAGTACCGCAGTCCGGTTCGCGCGAACCGCTTCCTGTCGCTCTGGGCATCCGCTTCAATGAATTTCCTGATTTCGTTTATGGACAGCATCTAACCACCACCGTTTCACGCTAAAAAATCGTGCTTTTTCAGCCGTTCGTTGTATGTATCTTTGATTTGCGCAATGGCCGCAACCGCAATCTGATTTTCAAACTCCGGGTGTGCGTCACAGTATTTTTCGTAATGGGTGATATCACCCAGTATTTGCTTGAAATGCTCATGGCTGTGGAGCTGTCCCAGGTAGATTTCATCAGCAAACCGCAGGATTCTAACCCGGCAATCCTTAGCATGGATTTCCCGGTTTTCGTCCCGGATGGTTTCAACCTCTGCCTTTACGCCCTTCATATCCGCTTCACACGCTTCCATTTTGGCAAGCAGGGCCTTGTTCGTCTGGTTGCCCAGCCATTCCAGGATAGCAGACCAGGGATTTACCTTGATGGGGGCGATCTGGATAATGGTCAGCAGCCCCACCAGCCCGCCGCCAAACAGGGGCAGAATTTCTTTCATTGTCATTTGTGGCACTTCCTTTTTCATGTTTTTTATGATTAAGTCAGCCACTTCCTGACCTTGCGCCAGCCCTCCACGCCATACCGCAAAGCTGCCATTGCGTCATCTTGGAATGGGACGGGTTCATCAAGATATTCGCCTGACTTATCATCCTTTTTCCATTTCCATTGCTGCAATTCCTTGATTGTATTCACGCAATGCGGATGAACGTATATTTTCCGCTGTTTCAGCCAGTCTATTTGCGCTTTGACAGAGCCAGCAGAACCACCCTTGTCAACGCCCCTTGCCCGGAATCCGGCTTTCTGCCACATCTTGATTCTGTCCGGCTCTGCGGAATCACACCACATTTGCTTATTGGTAGGGACATTAATGTCCCTTGCAAGCTGGATAATCTCGGAAGTGTCTTTCTCAAATACATAGACTTCTTTCAAAATGCTGATTTCGTCATCCTTGATACCTAAAAGCAAAATAGCGTTAGCATGGTTGAATCCGAAATCCTGCCCTATGGCTATATCGTCATAGTCATTTAGATTTTGAGAAACCTCTTTTGGTTCCCAATTGTGAAGAATCAGCCCGCCAATTTCGCCCCATTCCCCCAAGCCATAGATTCTGTAGCCTTCGGGATCGACAAGGCGGCGGCGCTCCATTCTGGCGCGGTATGCTTCGTCAATGAAGCGGTTCATTTGATAGGTGCTGTGGTGTGTCAGTACGTTCGGATCGGGAATATCAAAAAAGACCTTCTTGATCCAGTGATTCTTATTCACCGGATTGAAAGTCATTCTAATTTGATAAAACTGTCCGGGCGGCAGCTCGCCGCGCAGACGGTCATCTATGATTTCAACATCCGCCTGTGTCAGCTCGGTTGCTTCCTCGCACCAAACGTCCGTCAGCTTGCCGCGCTGGAAGGTGATGGACTTCAGCTTTTCTCGCTGCTTGTCATCGTTCATGCCCCGGAAGATTATCTGGTTGCCGTTGGCTTTACAGGTGAGCTTCAGAGGGGACATATTGATTTGCCAATACCGTTCTGCTTGATCTCCAAACATACGGTAAATAGCGCCGGTCAGCTCTGCAAAGGTGCTGTCGCGGTTCGTTATGTCGGATTTGCGGATGCATACCAGATTCCGGCCTTTGTCCTGCATCAGCCGCAGGATGTAATTCTGCGCCGTGTCAACGCTCTTTCCTGATCCGGCTAAGCTGAACCTTTCATCACAATGTATCTTTTATCGCTTCTGTCAACCTCTTTGAAGCAGGGATTCATCTTGACTGAAATGTTCAAATGGCAACACCACCTTTTTCAACAGCAGTAATGGTATAGCCGCTTCTGCTTGTCGCAAATTTATTTGCCCGGATATTCCGAACAGTCTTTTCGTCTATTCCAAGGGCTTTAGCAGCTTCATGATAGCCCCTAAAAACGCCAATCAAAAAGCCGTCCCTATCCCTGACTTCCAAGGTGAGAACGACTTTGTTTGCGGCTTTTATTGAATTATCAAACACCTGTTTTCTGAATACGGGATTGTTTTCAAAGCAATGCTTTGTATTTCCGCTGACCGTTGTCCATTCAAGATTTTCCGCGTGATTATTTGTCTTGTTTGAATCAATGTGGTTTACCACATTGCAGCCGTCCGGTTTTTCACAGAACTACAATGCTACAAGCCTATGCACTCTTTCAGAAACCAGCTTCTTGTTTGGCTTCATCAGATTGAGGCACAAATAACCTGTTTTTTTCAGTTGTGGCTTCATCATGCTTTGCGTTGCGACATTCCAAATTCTGCCGCAATTACTCACCTGATACCTGCCGCCATAGCCTTCAATCTCTTTCCAGAGTTCGTTTTCAACGCCTTTCTTTAATTTTCATCACCGTAATCCACCGTAATATTCAAATCCATGTCAACCTCCTGCTCCACTCGGTCAGTGTAAAGGCCGTACCGCTTGCCCAGAAGTTCCGCAGCTTTCAGCCGCTCCTTTTCGTCCGGCCCCTTCTCCATCTCCCGGGCCTCGCTCATATAGTCCCCCACGTTCTCCACGACCAACACAGAGGACCGGGACTGGCCCCGCATGACAGAGGTCAGATACTGGAGCACCTCGTCCTGATCGGCAATCAGCTCCGCTTCCTTCTCCGCCATGCGCCGGGCAATGTAGTTTTTGATATCAGGTTTTATAAGGTTTTCGGCGCCGATGGAGGCTGCCGTCCGCTTCGAGTAACCGGCTCTGATTGCGGCGGCCGTGGCGTTGGCGTCCACCAGATACTCGTCACAAAAGCGCCTCTGCTTGTCCGTCAGCTTCGCCACGGCTGTCACCTTGCTTTCTGCGTAAAATAGAACCGCCCAGGGCAGGAGGTAGACCCGGGGCGGTTCAGGAAAAGAAGCGCATTTATTCTTTTTCCAGGCTAATCGTATCACAGATACCATAATCAGCCAAGTACAAAAAGATATAAAAACATACAGAAATATACAAAAATGTACAGAAGTGTACAAAAGGTTATGCGTTGCCCTGCTTGTCCAGAATTTTTTGAAGTGAATGCAATCCTCTTTCATGCACGGTGGCCGCCCAACTTCTGGACTTCCTCTTTACTCCTGCAATTTCATCAAATGTCATGCCCTGAATGTACCTCTTGTGCAGCACATCATATTCCGTAGGAGGAAGCTGCTCGATTGTCCGAATAATTTCAGCTTTTAAGTCAACCAGCTTATCTATCGCGGCATCAATTTCCCGCTCTGCATCAACCCAGCAATTTATTGCATCCGCCATTTTCTGCTTATTTCCGGAAGACCGTACACGTTCACCCTCTGTAGTGGTTGTGATCCCCAGTGCAATGTTCTGCCACTGTAGTTTCTCCGTCAGCTTGTTTTCAATCTGTGTATTCAGCTTTTCAACCTGCCTTAAATAGTCTTTTGCATTCACGTTCTCACATCCAATCATCTGGCATTGGCGTTAAGCTCGCATTTCGCATACAAGTTTGCCTTGATTTTCTGCATATCAAACAGGTCCAGTCTTTTCAGCTGGCACGTCCAGCACCCGGGTTCCCTCAGGTGGAAGATGCATTCCCGGCAAATACGCTGGTGCCGACAAAACTCCAGCAGCTTCTTCATACATTCCAACGCTTCCCGGTCATCCATCACCGCAGGCCCCCTTCTCCGGCAGCTTCCGCTTCACGTTGTAGATGGCCTCCAGAAGGGCGTCCGCGGTCTCCACGCCAGGAGCCTTCCGGTAGGCTGTGGAGGCCGCCTCAATGCGCTGCCACATGGCGCTGGTGCTCTCGTTCAGCTCCTCCAGGAACTTGTTCATGCGGTAGCCGTCCAGAATCCGCTGCTTCTCCTGCCTTCCCTGCTCCTGGGTGAGCCCGTACTGCCGGGCATACCAGTAGAGATTCCGGAAGGACTCATAGAGCAAAATCTTCGCCTGACTCTTCATCTCCGGGATAGGCTCCTGCCGGATAGCCATATCCTCCAGCACATCCAGAGTGTAGTCCGTCATGGCAGCGTCTCCACACGGATGAAGATCCCCGGCACCTCAGCCCAGAACTTCTCCACCAGCTCAAAGGCCACACGGGCATCGTCTTCCCAGAAGCCCAAGCCCGTCATTACGTCCTTGAGGAGCTTCTGCAAATTGTCCGTGTCCGGCTTCGTGATCCGGTAGCTGCCGTCCGGGTGGCGGCCTCTGGGGAAGCACCACTTCACATACAGCCCCACGCCTCCCTGCATTGGCTTCTCTGGGCGGTAGGGTACCAGAGCATCCCGCAGCTTGACCCGGGCAGCCTTCAGCTCTGCCGGCTCATAGAATCTGGGCCTGCCGCTTACCACAGCCACCTGCTTTTCCTGGTGCGTCACCGTAGGCGGCACCATGGGAAGAAAGAATTGAATCGTCATTTTTCAACACCTCCGATTTTCCAACTTTTTTCACATCGGGATTTTCGCGGATCGTCCCGTACCGTGCGGGTATGGTGGGATGGGCTGAGTCTGAAGCCCATCCCACTCCATCCCGTGCGGGACGGTACACGTACACTCCCCCGTAGGGGGGACCTATTCCGTCCCGCCGGGATTGAACAGGATTTTCCCTATTCCGTCCCGTCTGATTTGCTGCGGGATGCAATAGGATTTTCCCTGTTCCGTCCCGCCGAATCCGCACACGGGACGCATCAGGAATTCTCTGTTCCGTCCCGTGAAATCGGCTCAATGACCTTCACCCACCGTTTTTCCGAATTCAGGGTAAAACCCAACTTATTGAGGTCTTTTCTCACGGTGTCTGGCTTGACCTCCCGGCCCGTTCCGGCGAAGTATTGAATGATATCCGCCGTTGTGGGGGCCTCTCCAGCGCAGGCGTTGGCCACGGCATCGGCATATTTCCGGATCTTCTCCTGCCGCTGGTCGGCGGCATTTTTCTTCCGGGTATGGTTGGCCCTCTTCCAGTTTGGCTGGCCGCCGTCCGCGTCCAGATCCCCCAGAATGCCGCTCTCATCCAGCTGATGCACGGGGTAGCGGAACCACAGATCCACGGGCTTGATCTTGGGGAATTCCCGCAGCGTCCCCTCCACCCGCCAGCCGGTATAGGCTCCCGCCGCCTCCCGGACCTTACGGACGTAGTCCACAGCCCCCTCACACATCCAGAGGGGCAGGCTGTTCCGCACGATCCGTTCCAGAGCCGCAGGGCTGCATTCATCGTCCTGAGAGACCTTGTTCATCAGCGTAGGCTCCCGCAGGCGGATCCACTCCAGCCATGCTTTCGCCGCCGCGGCGTTCTGCTGCTGTTCGATGATCTCCGGGGTCAGCTCCAGCTCCACCAGATCCAGCATGGCGTCCGGGTCCCGGGCGAACACGCCGGAACCGGACGCCCGGTCCATGGACTTCTTGCTGCCCTGAGCGCCCTTGGAGTGGTGGTGGCAGTAGATTACCGCGCAGCCCAGCTCCGTGCAGACCTTGTCGAACTGGTTGCAGAAAGCGGCCATCTGGTCGGCGCTGTTCTCGTCTCCGGTGATAATCTTGTAAATGGGGTCGATGACCACGGCGATATAGTTCTGCTTCATGGCCCGCCGGATCAGTTTGGGGGCCAGCTTGTCCATGGGCAAGCTTTTTCCCCGAAGATTCCAGATATCGATATTTCCAATGGAGGTAATAGGCCACTGCATGGCCTCATACACATCCTTGAACCGGTGCAGGCAGCTGGCCCGGTCCAGCTCCAGATTCACATACAGCACCCGGCCCTTAGCGCACCGCCACTGGAGCCATTTCCGGCCCTCGGCAATGGCAATGCACAGCTCGATCAGGGCGAAGGACTTGCCCGCCTTGGAGGGGCCGGCGATCAGCATCTTGTGGCCCTGCCGCAGGACCCCATCGATTAGGCATGGAGCCAGCTCCGGCAGGTCGTTCCAGCAGTCGCGCAGGCTCTCAAACTCCGGGAGATTGTCGTTGACGCTCTCGATCCATTCCTTCCACTCGTTCCAACTCTTCCTGCCGATGTTGGTATCTACAATGAACTGCTTTCTGCCGTTGCGGATAACGCCAGGCATCCGGGACAGTCTGGAGGGGTTTTTGTTCTGGGTGTCCACCACCATGCCGTTCTTCTGCAATACATTGTATAAGTAGTCCACCCGGCTGCGGTATTCCGCCTTGTCCGCCGCGTCAATGCGGACAATGGCGTGGAGGCTCTTGCCGCCGCTGTAGACCAGGCAGGCAATGGGTAGCTCCAGCTCCCGGATCATGGCGTTCTGCTGCTCGATGGGCATATTGTCGCTTTCCACCAGCGCGTAGCGGAATTCCGTCACGTTCTCATCCTTGGCGCCCTTGCCGTCCAGAGGATTGAAGCGAATCCAGGCCCCCGCCTCCGGCTTGTAGTCCCCCAGCACGGAGCCGATATCGTCCTCGCACCGACTCAGCGCCTCAATGAGCTGCCCGGCGGTCCGGTCAAAGCTGCCCTTGGTGGGCAGATAGCGAAGGCCGTCCTTATCCTCCTTCTCCCAGCTTTCCGTTACATAGCCCACGTTCTCCCCTGCCTCGAACAGGGTTTCCAGATATGTAATAAGCTGCCGGGCGGGATGCCACTGGGCGGGCTCCCGGACCTCCCGGCTTTCCAGCCAGGACTTGTCCACGACCACCAGATCGTCCCGGATCTCATCGTTCCAGCCCAGCTCATGGCCGGTGGAGCCGCCGCCCCATCCCTGCTCCCTGGCCAGCTGGACGATGGTTCCGCCGGTGACGGGGGCGGCGCTGCCGTTGAAGCCCCGCCACTTCCGCGCGCATTCTCCCGCATGGTACCGGCTGTCCCTCTGGGACCAGCTGTCCCAGACCTCACAAGGGTAGCCCTCCTGCTTCAGGGCCATGCCTACGTTGACCCAATCCTGATAGCTCAGTGCCGCAGGATCAACGCTTTGCAGCACCTCAGCCAGATTCAGCTGTTCCATTTGTCCTCCAATCGTAAGTCTTCGGGTCTACCCCTCTGGGGGCCCCCCGCCACCCGGCCGCGGCGACCCGGTCGATCATCTTCTTCGCGGCCTCGAAGGTCCACTGGCCCACATGCTGGAAGCCGTACCGCTCCAGACAGCGGATCTGTCTCGGTGTGGTCAGTCCCTCGCCGCGGCGCTTTTCCAGCTTGTCCAGCAGCAGAGCCGCCTTGCCGGCACACTGAATTTCATCCGGGTTAATGCCCTGTTTTTCCAGAGCCGCCACCTGCTTGTCCGACGGCGGGCCGATCTCCCAGCCGAAGGAGGGCACATAGCCCGAAAGGTCCTCCGCCTGAATGGACATCTCATATTGTAGGGGATCCACCAGACGGTGCTTCTTCCGCCGCTGCTCCTCCAGCTTCTTGGCCAGCGCCTCTTCCCGCTGGGCGACAACGTCCTCCCTTGCGGTCTGCTCCGCCTCGATGAGGTCCACAGGCACACCGGTCTCGGCAATGTCCTCGGTCATCTTCCGGGCAACCTCTTCATTCTCGCAGATCAGGGAAGCCGGGTGGCACAGCTCATGACGCTCCGTGTGCCAGAGGAAGTCCAGCAAAAGCAGGTGGGTCTTGCCTGTGGCGGGAGACAGCCGGGTTCCCCGGCCCACCATCTGGCAGTAGAGGGACCGGACCTTGGTGGGCCGCAGCACCACCACGCAGTCAACGGTGGGGTCGTCCCAGCCTTCCGTCAGCAGCATGGAGTTGCAGAGCACATTGTATTTTCCCCCGGCGAAGTCCTGAAGCACCCGGGCCCGGTCCTGGCTCTCGCCGTTGACCTCCGCCGCCCGGAAGCCTGCCCCGCAAAGGATATCCCGGAACTTCTGGCTGGTCCTCACAAGGGGCAGGAAGACCACGGTCTTCCGCTCCCGGCACCTGGCATCCATCTCCCAGGCGATCTGCTCCAGATAGGGGTCCAGGGCCATGTCCAGATCGCTGGCCCGGAAGTCCCCGGACTGGACGGCAACGCCGGAGAGGTCCAGCTTCAGAGGGATGGTCTCCGCCTTGATGGGGCACAGATACCCTTCCCGGATGGCCCGGACCATGGTGTACTCATAGGCGAGGCTGTCGAAAAACTGGCCCAGATTGCGCATATCTCCCCGGTCCGGGGTGGCGGTGACGCCCAGCACGTTGGCATCCGGAAAGTGCTCCATAACCCGCTGATAACCGTCGGAGAGTACATGGTGGGCCTCATCCACGATGATGGTATCGAAGTAATCCTCCGGGAACTTCTCCAGTCGGCTGGGCCGCTGCAAGCTCTGGACGGAACCGACCACCACCCGATACCAGCTGCCAAGGCAGCTTTCCTCCGCCTTTTCCGTGGCGCTTCGCAGGCCTGTGGATCTGTAGAGCTTGTCCGCCGCCTGCTCCAGCAGTTCCCCCCGGTGGGCGATGATAAGCACCCGGGCGCCGGTTCGGACCTGCCCCTCGGTCAGCTTGCAGAACACAATGGTCTTGCCCGCCCCGGTGGGCAGGACCAGCAGCGTGCGCCGGTTTCCCTCCCGCCACTGATCCTGTACCGCCTGAACAGCCTCGATCTGATAGGGCCGTAGCTCCATCAGAATTTACCCTGCCAGGCAGCGCCGCCGCTCTGAGGCTGGGCGCAGGTCTGCTGCGGCGCGGCGGGGGCCGTCTCCGCGTCGTAGAAGCTGGCCACATCGTTGGCCGTGCGCTCCTCCCCGTCCCGGGTGCTGTACTTCCGGGGCTTGAAGTGGGCCCGGCCTCTGGAACCAACCACCTGGTTCCATTTGGGCACAAAGGCCTCGCCGCTCTTCTTCTGGCCAATAGCTCGGAAGAACGCGGAGATCTTCCACTCCAGACTGGACCAGAGGATCAGGTCATATTTCACATTGGCCGTACCCTCCGGGGCATACACCGTCAGGGTCAGCACTGCCTTATTACAGGCGGGGATCTTCGCCGAACCGGGGAACCTCCCACGTTCAAAACCGGTCACCGTGAAGTCATAATCTCCCTCTTCCAGAACCACATACTGCTCACCGTCAACGCTGATCTGGTCGTCCCAGCCGATCTCATGGGCCGCGTTCTGATATTCACTCATTTCCATATCCTCCTTCAATTACTGAAATCTCGATAAATCTTCACCACTGCGCATAGCACTGGCCATTTCCAGAATCGTAGGCCAGAACGGCAGTATCCATCCGTCAACAAAGCCTATATCCTCCATAACGCTCCACGGGGTATCCGTGGTGAAGTACCCCTTCCAGGCGATCACGTCCCGCAGCTCCTGCTCCGTAATGCCGCCGGAATCCATCAGCACCTGAACCCTTGGCGGCACTCCCGCAGGGGCAGGCTCCGCAGGCGGGGCCGGAGGCGCCTCAGGCGCGGGCCCGGAGGGCGATGCTTGCCGGGACTGCTTTTCTTCCCGCTTTTCCTCTTGCCGCGGCGTTGGCCGGGGCAGCTCCCGCGGGGGTGCCGGAGCTTCCACAGGGACGGGGACAGCTGCCGGGGCGGGTGAACCGTCTCCGGGGATGCACTGGGCTATGGCGGCATAGTCCAGCGGCAGCTCCTCCGGCAGATCGTGGCGGTTCTTGGCGTCCCAGCAGGGGTGGTGGGCGGTGTACATCACCCGTTTGCCTCCCTGGGCCTTGTGCTTCTTGCCCTTGTCGTCCGCCGCCACCACATAGGTCTTGTAGTTGGCGAAAAGCACCATGTCCGCCCATTCCTTCACCATGGGGGCCACCTGCTTGCTCAGCTTCATCTCCCAGCGGTCATAGGCGCCCATCTCATCGGGCTGCTCGAACTTCCGCATTTTGGCGTGGGCCGTCAGCACCACGTTCATGCCGGCGTTGATGACCTCCGTCAGGGCATTCAGGAGCTTGCCGAATTCCTCCTGCAAATAGGTATAGCCCTTGCCGTAGCCGAAGTCCTCAATGCTCTTCTTCTGGTATTTGCTGACCACAGAGGCGGCGCAGATCATCTCTGCCCAGTCCGCCGTGTCCAGCACCAGAGTCTTGCAGACGCCGGGGTTTCCGGCGATCTGCCGCACCTGATCCATAAGCTCCTGCCAGGACTGGGGCTTGCTGGTGCGCTTCACGTCCATGTGGTATGTACTGCCCTCGGTGTCAATGAACACCGGATCCGGGAACCGGGCGGCAAAGGTGGTCTTGCCGATGCCCTCCGGCCCGTAGATGACCACCTTCTGGGGCTTCCGGATTCTCCCGCTGGAAATATTCAACATTAAAATACACCTTCCTTCCATTTTTCAAGCGGCATACGCGGCAGGTCCGGCAGAGGCTCCGCCTCCACGCTACCGTCCTCAATGATGACGCTGCACTCCCCGCCGGTAGAAACACGGGTCGCAATCGCTTGCAGATTCTGGCTTTCCAGCCAAATGCCAAAGTCCCGCAGGGTAGAGATATCCATCTGCTCCAGCTTGTCCAGCAGCACAAAGCCGCACTTGGGGTTCAGCTCCCGGACAATGGCGGTGGAGACCCGCAGCTGTTCGCTGGCGCTCATGCCGTCCCAGCGCTTGCCCTTATAGGTCAGCTCCCCCTCTTCCACGGAAAGCTCCGGCAAGGGCATCCGGGCGCCCCGCAGCAGGTCCATGCGGTCCTGCCGGGTCTTTTCAATGTCTCCGGTGAGCTTGTCGTACTGTTCCCGGTAGCCCTGGGCTTCCTCCTCTGCCTTGTCCCGGTCCAGATTGGCCCGGATCTTGATGTTGATGGTCTCGATGTTCCGCAGATCCTCCTCCAGCTGGGCGGTGGATTCATCCTGAAGGTCCCGCGCGGATTTCCGGGCGTCCTCCAGGTCCTCTTTCAGCCGGTCCAGATTGTATTGCAGCTGGGTCTTCTTCTCCAGAAGGGCCTTGATCTGCCCCTCCAGCTGGGCCATTTCCTGAATGCCCAGCGCCAGATCCCCCGCAATCTGCTGCACCCTGTCCCGTTTCCGCTGGTTGTCGGCATTACGCAGAAGAATCTCCTGCTGCCGCTGAATCAGCTCCAGAGCCGAAACCGGCGCTTCCGGAAGCCCCTCATAGAAGGGCAGCTCCCGGGCGAACTTTCCCTTCTGGTCGGCAATCCGGCCGATGGCAAGGCGCTGGTTGTACAGCTGCTTTTCCTCCCGGTCCAGAGTATACAGCCGGTCCCCCACGCCGATGATCTTCAGCAGGGTGTCGGCCTTTTCCCTCCCGGATGCCTCCATGAACTTGGGCAGATTCAGAGCCAGCTCCTCCACGAAGCTGTTCAGCAGCTGCTGGCCGCCCCGCTGACCTGTGGGGTCCGTGACCTTCAGGGCGGAGTTCTTCCCGGCCCGCTCCACCACCAGACCGTTTGACAGCTCAATCCGGATCCGGGGCGGCACCACGCTACCCTCCCGGTTCGGTGTACTGGGCCGGTACCGGTCCCCGCCCAGGGCCCAGGCGATGGCGTCCAGCACAGAGGTCTTCCCCTGTCCGTTGTTCCCGCCAATCACCGTCAGCCCCTTCTCCGTGGGCACCAGCCGCACGGCCTTGATCCGCTTCACGTTTTCCAGCTCCAGACTGGAAATTTTGACAGATTCCATATTGCTCCTCCTGTTGTTATTTTCGCCCGTTCACGTTCCTGCGTCTCCCGTGAAACGGTTCCGTCTGTTTGATCTCTGCCTGCTCCGCCGCCTTAAACGCCTTTGCGATCCGGTAGTCCGCACAGCGGTCAGAGCAGGCAACTTTCCGGCTTGGACAGTTCAGACAGCAGCGGTAATACCGCATGCCCTGATAGACTGCCGGCGTCGCCATCAGGCACAAGCCCTCCCCTCCAGGCTCTCCAGGAGCTTTCGGACAGCCCCACGGAGCTTTTCCGCCAACGCCGGATCCTGTACCTTCCCCAACGCCGAAAACATCTGATTGAAGTCCTCCTGAACCTGGCCGAAGAGAACCTTGAACACCGCCGCCTGGGGATCCTGAAAGGCGCTTTGCCTCCGGGCCTCTTCCAAAGCCGCCTCCGCGGCCGCGGCCTTCTTCTCCGCCATGGCACGGGCATCCTCCAGCTTCCGGAGCTTGTCCGCCGCCTCCCTTGCGGACGCTTCCGCGGCTGTCTTTTCCGCATCCTGCCGGATTTTTGCCATCAGGTCATCCGGAACCGTAGGGGCCGCCTTCTGCCGTTCCAGCGCCTCACGGGCCTTCCGGGCATCCTTCTGGGCGTCCAACAGCTTTTTATCCAGTGCCGCGGCCCTCTGTTTTGCTTCCGCGGCATCCGTCTCCGCCTTTTGCAGAGCGTCCGAAGAAGCCTTAGCGGCTTCCTCGGCGTTTTTCTGGGCCTCCCGGGCCTCGTTCCGCTCCCGGATGGCTTTTTCCAACTCACGGGTGGTCATCTCAGAAACGTCGTTCTCCTCCACAAAGGCCTCCCGTTCATCGGCAGGCAGGGACAGCAGCCGGATGGCACTGGTGACAGACAGATTCTCAATGGCCTGAAGGCCGCCGCCGAAGAGGCTTTCCTGCTTGTCGCCGTACTCGTTGTACAGCCGCATAAAGTTCCCGGCCTGGCTGGCGGAGAAGGCCACCTGCTCCTCCAGATACTTCCCCCATTCGCCGCGGGGAACCAGCTCCTTGGCCTCCACCAGCCGGCGCCCCAGCTCCAAAGCTCCGGAGAGGACCTCTCTGCGGACATGGGTGGTGATGGTAATGATTTCCGCGGTGACTGTTTCCAGACTCCGGTTCTTCGTGATTGCATTCATGCGCTTTTCTCCTTTTTCTGGTGTATAAACCATGGGACAAGAATTTCACGTTCCCACCGGTCCACAAAGGTGCGAACTCTGGTGGGTATCCTGTGGCTGTGCTGCTTGTTCTTTCCGTGACGTTCATTGCCGTAGCCGTGAAGCTGAATTTCCCGGGGCTGGTCCTCGGCAAAAGAGATATTTAACGTATAGTAGCTGCGCTCCGGCCGCCTGTGGTGCCGGACAAAGAGGATGATCTTCTCCCCCTTGGCGTGTTCGTTTCCATAGCCGCCTACGCAGTGCCGCAGGACCTGCCCCTCCCGGACAAGCTCCAGATTGCTTTTCGGCAACAGGATCTCCAGATCTCCGTCTGTCCATTGAAGACCGCCGTAGGTCTGAAGCACCGCGTCGAAGCCCGCTTGCAGCTTCTGAGACTTGCCCGCATCCAGCCGGAGAAGCCGGGCCTCACTGAGCCGGTCATGGGTCTGCTGCAAACGCTGGGGCCACAGCTCCTCCTCCGTCAGCTTCTGCCGGGGGTTGGCCTCCTGGGCGAACCTCCGGGCATCCGCCAGCAGGCCGATGCTTCGAATATCCAGTCCCTGCTTTTCAAAGTACCTGTCGTAGCGGTCCAGACTGCCGCCGTAGCGCTCGATCTGGTCAAGCAGCGCCTCCCCGGCTCCGCCCCGGACTCTGGCCCATAGCTTTCCGGCATCCGTTCCCGGCTCCAAAGTCCGGAATCTCTGAAACAGCCGCAGCTCCCCGGGTTTGACGCTGTGGTCAACGGCTCTGTAATCCTCTTTGGACAGCCGCATCAGCTCGTTGGGCTTTCGCCTTGTCAGATCCAGCGTCTTGCCTGCCTCCGTGGCCAGATCGTAGCCATAGTTGAAGGCAGTTGCGATTATGCTTCCCAACAGCTTGTGGAATCCGGCGTATACCAGATTTTCCACCGCCGGACACTTCTGCCAGAGCTTCAGGTATTGCAGGGGCAGCTCCCCGTTGACTGCTGCCCAGTACCCCGCCAGGCCGGTCTTCTCGCCGGTTGTCCCGGCCATGTCCTCCGGCACCTTGGGCCAGCCTACAGAGCCCCTTTTCCGGCCGCTGATGCTCTGCCAGTCGTAGTAGAGGGCATCCCACTTGTCTGCGGATTTTTTCACAGGCCGCCACTTCAGGCTGGGGGCGTCCATGGCATAGCCGCCGGATTGCCGGTGAGAGAAAGCCCTGATCTTCCCCTTTTCGTCCAGCGCGTAGGCGTACCGGGGCACCAGCTCCAGCCACGCGCCGTACTGGGTGATGTGGTTCTCCGCCAGCCAGTAGAGAATGGTCGTGCAGCCATCGATGTTGGTCAGCTCCGCAATCTGCAAGCGCTTGGTTTTTCCGTTTCCGATGGTCTTTGCCCGCATGACGATGGTCTCTTCTCCACAGATGGGGCAGCACAGGCCGTCACCCTCCGTGACCTCCATATAGGCGTAGGCGTCCTCCTGGGTCATTTCCGGATCCGCCGTGTAGATGCCCACGTCCTCCCCTTCCATAACGAAGAAGGAATCCGCCGTAGCCCCCTTCCGGGTAAGCCATACTTCCCCGCATTCCGTACAGGTGCAGGCCGTGGCCCAGATGTTCCTGCCGCGGATCCGATTCTCAAAGAGGTCTTCCATGGACGCCTCTCCGGCAGCCCGTTCGCAGCGGTACACCGTGTAGGCGCTGCCGCCGAGTTCTCCGCTTTGGGTTTCCCGGACCCAGGAAATCAGGTTGTAGGGGGCTTCTTCCGGCAGCAGCTCCGCAAAGGCTTCCCGATCCATCACAGAAAGTCCTCCAGATCCAGAAAGCCGCTCTTGGGCGCCGGCTGCGGCGCCGCCTCCTGCCCCCTGCCCGGCAGGCCGTAGAACTCCCGGATGATCCTCTCCGCCACATCCGGCGGGACGCAAACGCAGCTGCTCCCCTTCACCCGGTGCTTATCGGCATAGGCTTTGATTTTGGCGGCGCAGTCCTTCAGGCCCATGCCCTTGATCTCCAGATCCTTGGCAACCAGCCCCGCGCAGGCGGGATCTTCGCAGAGCTCCTTCAGCTGTTCCCCGACGGCAAAAGCATCGGTATCCTCCAGCCCCTTCTGGGCTTTGGTAATTATTTCCAAACAAGTCATTTGACTTTTCCTTTCTCATGGGCTACAATAGCCTTGTGTAGATTTCCTTGCCGCTTTCGGGACTGGTACTCCCGACTGCGGCACTTTTTATACCCTCTGGGCGAGCAGCAGAATATGCATGGCAATGTTCAGCGCCCACAGGGTCAACGTAAGCCACCGCTCCCAGGCATCCTTTACTTCGCGCACGGGTAAAACACCTGTACTCTCGGCTCCTGGCTTTTCAGCCGGTAATTCTGGTGAACGATGTCGAAAAAGCACTCGCTGTCCAGATCAAATAGCCTGGCCGCCTCGCTCTGCTCCCTCCGCAAGGCCTCGCACTCCGCTTTCAGGGCAGCGTTCTCTGCATGCAGCTGCTCGATCAGCCGCCGTGCCCGCCGCTGCTGCTCCGCCAGCACCCGGCACTTGGCCACCTCCTCAGGGGTCATCCCTGCTTCACCTCCTCCTTCCGTGTGGCCGTAAAGGTCACCTGAACACCCAGTCTGTCCGAAAAGATTTCAGACAGCACCTGCAGAAACTTGTTGATGTCGATCATATGTACCTCCTGCCCCATTTGTCCCATTTTTAGGACGATTGACTTAAAAAAATAGAAGCCTTTTCGCTCAAATCCGTAATTCCTAGCTTCTCGCAAATCTGCTGAATCTCCACAGTATTGAACGGAGTTTTTCCATTTACTTTAGAATTCAGCGTATTCTTCGACATTCCAAGGGCATTTGCCAGCGATCTCTGGGAAAATCCAGCCTCAGCAATTTTCCCTTTCAGCTTGTTGGTTGACATACATCTCACCTCCTTGTGTATCCCATATTTGGGACGGTTTTATATTAGCATTCGAATTTCCATATGTCAACCCTATTTTGGGACGAATTGAAAAATTTTTTGGAAAGTGTATTGCATTTTTGGGACGGTTGTAGTATGATTATCTTCGAGAGGGGTGTTGCCACCGTGAATGACATATCAAAGAGAATTCTCGATATTCTGTCCAAAAAAGACATTTCTTATGGAGAACTGTCTTCCAAAACCGGGATTCCAAAATCTGCCTTGCAGCGGTATGCTACCGGGCAAACAGAAAAAATACCGATTGACCGTCTGGAGTCTATCGCTAAAGCCATTGGGACAACCGCCGCCTATTTAATGGGCTGGGAGGCCAGTGAGACCAAAGCAATCCCCGCAGCTGACAATATTCACCCGCTCCCCGCTATGAAGCGCTGGAAAGTCCTCGGCGGTACCGCCTGCGGGCAGCCCCTTTTCAAGCCTCTGGAGGAGGCTTCCGTGCTGGCCCCGGCCAATATTGACGCCGACTATGTGTTCCAATGCGTTGGTGACAGCATGATTAACGCCAGAATCTTTGACGGAGACATTGTTTTTATCAAAGAAGATGAGGTTTCCGACGGGCAGATCGGCGTTGTCCGGATCGGTGAAGAATACACCTTGAAGCGAATCTACCACGGCACCGACTATCTGGAGCTCCGATCCGAAAACCCCATGTATCCTCCCATCATCATCCGCGGCGAACAGGAAAACGCCGAAATCGTCGGCCGGGCAGTTCAGTTTTTGAGCCGGGTGATATAAAGAAACACGCAAAAATAGTTGACAAATGAATTTTTCCTATTTACAATAAACTCGCAACTATTTTTTAGTTGCAACATTAAGGGAGGGTAATTCTGTTGCCAAAGAAAGAGAAACTTTTGGAGAAATTAACCCGTTCCAGTATACCGAAGAATTTTACCATAGACGAGTTGGATGCACTTATGAAACAATGCGGCTGTCAGAAAGGAGCCGGTGGTCGGGGATCTGCCATCAGTTATTATCACACTCAAACTGGTCGCATTCTCCGATTCGACGGTCCGCATCCCGGGAAAGAATTGTATCCCTATCAAATCAAGATGGTAAAGGCATTTCTTCGTGATATTGGAGAACTTTAGGAGGTAAAAACCATGTCAAATACACTGAAATATCGTGGTTATCATGGACAAATTGAATTTAGTGCTGAGGATAATCTATTCATTGGCCATGTGATTGGAATTCAGGATTCTCTGAATTTCCACGGAAGCAGCATTGATGAAATTACTTCCTCTTTCCATGATTGTATCGACGGATATTTGGAAATGTGCAAAACCTTTGGGCGTGAACCGGATAAAGAATACAAAGGCAGCTTTAATGTACGGATTTCACCGCAGCTGCATCGTTCAGCCGCAGTTCAGGCCGAAGCAGCAGGCAAGTCATTGAATCAGTTTATTCAGGAAGCGATTGAGGAAAAATTATCTCCTGATCCAAAGCCCGTTGTCATCATGATAGATCGCCAGGGGACGCTTGTTCCCACAAGTAATCCTTCATTCCCGGCTGATACGCAGCGCCGGTATCAGCCATCCGTTTCACTATCGTAAAAGGAGTGTTGAATACACATGGCATATGAAGTTACTCTGACACAATTCGCTATCTCAAACATCTCTATTAGCACCGATCCCACACAGCTAAACAGTATTCAGAAGCCAGTCAACGTGGACACCGAAGTTTCCTTTACTTGCCGTCCCCCAATTAACTCAGACGATGCAACTGTTATGGTGGAATGTAACTTCAAGATGCATTCTGACGCAGACACACTTGTTGTTAATCTTTCCTCTTCCGGAATTTTCCAATTTGATTCCATTCCGGACAATTGGTTGAAACCCGTAAAAGAATATTGTACGGCCCCCATGGTTGACACTTGCACGACCCGCGTACAAAATATTCTGAATGAAATGGGCATAGCACTGAAGATCAACAAATGAAAAATCCATCCCAGGCTCTTACCCCCCTGCTCCCTGGAGGAATCGGTATTGAGCGGCTCCACGGCCAGGACATTGCTCCCCATTAGCTGTATGAACTGAGCACCCCCGCATAACAAAACCGCCCCGGTGCTACCAACACCGAAGCGGTTCCTGGTGCCAAGCAGTGCTACCAACACTGCCGGGCTAATACAGACGCACATATATCGTCGCACATAGGGGCAATCTGTCCTTTTATACTATCAGATTTGCCCCGGAAAGGCAAGAAAAAAATGAAGCAAACCAATACAGACATTATCCGCGTAGCCCTCTATCCCCGGGTTTCCACGGAAGAGCAATTCTTGCGGGGCTACAGCCTGCAAACTCAGGAGGAGGTTTTGGTTCAGTATGCCGCGGATCATGGCTTCAAGGTCGTGGGGATCTACCGGGACGAAGGCCACAGTGCCCGGAAGCCGGCTATGAAGCGGGCCGTCATGCAGCAGCTGCTGACCGACGTCCAGGCCGGGAAAATTGACCGCATTCTCTTTATTAAGCTGGACCGCTGGTTCCGCAATGTCCGGGAGTACCACAAAATCCAGGAAATTCTGGAAGCCAATCACGTCACCTGGCAGGCTACCATGGAGGACTACAACACCGCCACCGCCGATGGGCGTCTGAAAGTGAATATCATGCTCTCCGTTGCGGAAAATGAATCTGACCGCACCAGTGAGCGCATTAAGTTCGTCTTCGACGGCAAACGCCGCCGCAAAGAATGGTGCTTCACCGGCGGCCCGGATAAGTGGCCCTATGGCTACCGCCCGGAGGTGGTCGATGGCGTGAAGCGCTGCGTCAAAGATCCCGAGACAGCCCCAATCGTTCAGGATTTCTGGGACTATGTGCTGAATTATAATTCCGTTCGAAAAGCCGGAATGTATTGCTGCGAGAAATATGGCATCACCCGCCACTATCGTTCCTGGTCTTGTACCGCCAGAAATGAAATCTACACCGGCACCTTCAAGGGTGTAGAAGACTACTGTCCCGCCTACATCAGCCGTGAGGACTGGGAACGTATCATTCTTGGCCATGAAACCATCAAGAAGACCCAGCGGCCTGAACGAATCTATCTCTTCACCGGCCTGCTCCGCTGCCCGGACTGCGGCACCACGCTCAAAGCGACCTTCAAATCCGATCCAAGAGACCGTAACAAAGAATACCTGAGCTACCGCTGTGGCCGCGCCAATATAAATCTGTGCACATTCCATCACCAGCTGTCTGAGCGCCGGGTCGAAAAGTATCTCCTGAACACTATCCGTGCCCAGCTGGAGGAATACCTGGTTGATGTGGAAACCCAGCAAACGCAGAAGCGGCGCCAGCTCAACATTCAGGATGTTCTCTCCCTGAATGAGCAGCTGCGCCGCCTCAATATCATCTTCATGGCAGGTAATATCTCCGATGAAGAATATGCCTCCGAAACAAAACGCCTGAAGCAGGAGTTGGAGAAGTCCAAGCAAGCCGCTCAGCAAACCGAACTTCCAAATCTACAAGCGATTAAGGATTTCCTCTCAGGAAATATCCTGGACCTATATGCCACACTCCCCAAAGAGGACAAGCGCCGCCTCTGGCGCTCCCTGATCTCCGAAATCCAGGTTGAGGGCACCACACCAACAAAAATCATCCCGCGTCCATAGGTCTGCCAAAAATGGAGGACTAAGTTCTGGTCTCCGTGCTTACGCCGGCACCCGTAAAGGCTACAATGTGTCTGCTTTCCTGCACCCATTGGCGCAGCGTCTCAAGCTTATCCATTTGCGTCACCTTCTGTATTCTCCCGGGTCAATCGGCCGGCCACAAGCATAAACACGGCTGTAGCAAGACCCAGCCGGGCCGTAAACATGGGCTCCATAATACTGTGAATCAAGAGTCCGACCAAAAGCAGCGCCAAAATTCTTTCAGAAACCGGGGCCTCCTTCAAAAGCACCCTCAAAAGCTTTCGAATCAGCGGGAGGAGGAAGCTGCACCATAGCAGCAGTCCGGGCAGGCCATACATAGCAGTCACCTGGAGAAAGCCGTTGTGCGTATGCCCCACCGCCTTCTCCAGTCCGCCATATCGGACCATGTTCAGCGGGATGTCCATTTCCGGCTGCCCGAAGAGCAGCAGTAGCGGGTGATGCACCATGGCATAGATTTCGCACTTCCAGCCCTGCATCCGCGAGGTGATCGTCCTTCTTTTCCCGAAATACTCACTCAGGGACGGGAGCTGAGGAACGGCCGCATTGCTCCGCGCAAGGAGCTTGTAGGCCGCCAGCGCGCAGACTGCGAGCACAGCGGCAAGCAGCGCATACCTGGGCCACTTTTTCCACTGCAGCTTCGGCAGCGGAATTGCCCCCAGGACGCCGATGGCCAAAGCCGCCACAATATACAGCATAGGATTGATGGTATTGATGAGCGCAAAGCTCTTGTAGATCACAAGCGTGCAGAGAACCGTTACAGCAGCCATCAGAAGATACCTGCACCATTTTTTCCACGAAAGCCGCAGCAGCGGAGATGCCGCCAGCAGGCCTATGGTAAAGCCGACGGTAACATACGTGGTTCGGCCGCGCTGCAGTCCGATGGACAAAAACATAAGGGCCATGGAAAGGGCCATAGGAATCCGCCAGGACCTCCGCTTGCAGGTGGTCCACTGGTAGGCCAGCAGCCACAGCCCCGTCATAAACCATGCTGCGGTTTCATTGCGGTTGATGGGATAAAAATCGATACAGGTTTCGACCGTATTCACCTGAACGACTTCATTGAGCAGGCGAATCTCCTCCACATCCGTCAATGCAATGACCAGTCCGCAAACAGCCCAGACCGTCAGCACTCCGCACAAAATTGCCGTCACAATGGTAAAAATGTTGAACGCTGCCCTCTGATCCAGCTTGTGCATGGCAAAAAAGGCAACGATCATCTCCCCAAGCACCAGCACTTCCAGGCTGACCGTCTCCCGGAAATCCAGCAGGAGGAAGCGGGTCAGTACGGCCCAAGCCCCATAGCCCAGCAGCAGCCGCTCCATTTTCGTCTTTTCCCCTGTGCGCAGGCACAGGGTCCACAGCTGGCCGATGATCAGCAGCTCCAAAATATAGGAGTGCAGTGCAGGCACCGGCCGGAGATAGACCAGATTTGTAAACAGGTCCCGCAGTACGATCAGCACCGACAAAAGAACCACGGCGCTGCGGCGAACAGCTTCCTGCCTTGCGTTTTTCAGCATAGCACCATTCCTTTCCAGTGATTTTAGGTTTCCTGTTCCGTCAGAGCATCTTCCTGGGCCATTTCCCGCAAAAGCTTCTGGTCCTTCTTGGAAGACAAATCCAGTTTTTCATACATATCCGGGCGGCGGGCCTTTGTGCGGCGCAGGGATTGCTTCCGCCGCCACTGATTCACCTTTTCATGGTTGCCAGACAGCAGGATCTCCGGCACGGCACGGCCATGCCAGACGGCAGGGCGGCTGTACTGGGGATATTCCAGGAGTCCGGAAAAATGGCTCTCATCCTCGAAGCACTCCGGGTCTGCCAGCACCCCCGGCACCATGCGGCACACGGCATCCGTCACAGCCATGGCCGCGATTTCCCCGCCGGTGAGCACAAAATCTCCCAGGGAGATTTCCTCGTCCACGCACTCATCAATAAAGCGCTGGTCGATGCCCTCATAGTGACCGCAGACCAGAATCAAATTGTCCATTTTGCTCAGGCGAATGGCATCGGCCTGCTGAAATGTATGGCCGCAGGGGGAGAGATACACGGTGTGCACCAGCCCTGCTGCCTCGTCGCAGACGGCTTCCCAGCAGCGATAGATGGGGTCTGCCTGCATAATGGCCCCCCGGCCGCCGCCGTAGGGGTAGTCATCCACCTGGTTCTGCTTGTTGGCTGTGTAGTCCCGAATCTGGTGGGCCTCAATCCGAATGAACCCCCGTTCCTGAGCCCGGCCCAGGATGCTCTCAGACAGCACATCCCCCAGAGTATCGGGAAACAGTGTGAGAATATCAATCCGCATCGGTTTCCATTCCCTCCAAAAGCTTCACTTCCATCCGGTTATCTTCCAGGCTGGTCGAAAGGATGAATTCCTTCACGGCGGGGAGCATATATTCCTTCTCCCCTTTCACCACATATACCTGATTGCCCGGATAGTCCAGCACCTGGGTAAGGGTGCCGACCTGCATGTCTCCGGCAAAAACCTCCATGCCGATCAGATCCCCGGCAAAGATCACATCCTCATCCATGTCCTCCCGGTACAGGGTCACGGTCTTCCCCCGCAGGGCCTGGGCATCTTCCATGGTGTCCACGCCTCTAAGCTTCAGAAGATCACAGGTATTCTGCACCCGGCAGGCGGTGATCTCATAGTCCTTCCCACCGATGCGGCAGCGGGTAAAATCACACATATCCTCGGGGCTGTCCAGCCAGGAAAGCATTTTCACCTCGCCCCGGACACCATGGGTATTTACAATTTCGCCGGCTTCGATAAACGGAAGTCTCATAGCGTTCTCCTTCTATACTCAAATCCACCACCGGGGCGTCAGTTCCCCCAGGGTAATCGTTTTTTCGTTTTCATAGTCCAGCATGATCTGGATGTTTGTATATTCTCCCGGCATCAGCTGGGTCATCAGCTCCCGGCAGGCACCGCAGGGCGCACCGGTCTTCCCGCTGGGCATCACCGCCAGAACCCGGGAAATCCGGTGCTCCCCCTGGGTCAGCATGTGAAAAATGGCGTTGCGCTCGGCACAGATACCCAGGGTGCAGGCAGTATCCACGCAGACACCGGTGTAGATCTTCCCGCTTTCCGACAGAATTGCCGCGGCCACGCCGCCGGCCTCCACGTAGTCCGAAATTGCCCTGCCATTGCGCACAGACCGGGCTGCCTCGTACATTTCTTTCCAAATAGCGTCCATAGAATTTCCTTCATAAACGAAAATGCGTGACGAAATCGCCACGCATAGCCGTTTAATCCACAATTTCGACAGTAACCTTTTCGCCAGTGCGCTGGGCTACAGTCTTAATAATGGTACGGATCTCCTTGGCGATCCGTCCCTGGCGTCCGATCACCTTGCCCATGTCGCCCTCGGCCACATGGAGCTCCAGCACCTTGCCTTCCTCGTCAGAGGTCTCCACAACGGTGACGGCGTCGGGATTGTCCACCAGGCTCTTTGCCATATACAGCAAAAGTTCCTTCATCGTGCCACTCCTTCAAAAAGGGCTTACAGAACGCCGGCGTTCTTCAGCAGGCCACGAACGGTATCGGTGGGCTGAGCACCATTCTTAATCCAGTTCTGAGCCTTCTCCACGTCAACAGTGACAGTGGCGGGAGCGGTCAGGGGGTTGTAGGTGCCGATCTCTTCGATGCAGCGGCCATCACGGGGAGAACGGGAATCGGCAACAACGATACGGTAGTAAGGAGCCTTCTTGGCACCCATTCTTCTCAGTCTGATCTTAACCATGAAAGTTTCACCTCCATAAAAAGTCTAAAATATCTATCGCAAAGCATTTGCTTTCAGCGAACCAAATTACATTCCCGGGAAACGCATCCCGCCAAAGCCGCCCATTCTCTTGAGCTTCTTGGCAGCGCCGGGAGAAGAGAACTGCTTCATGAGCTTTTTCATCTGCTCAAAGGATTTGAGGAGCTTGTTCACATCCTCCACCCGCAGGCCGCAGCCGGCGGCAATTCTCTTTTTTCTGCTTGCCCCGATGATGGAGGGGTTCTCCCGCTCCTTGGGGGTCATGGAAAGGATAATGGCCTCAGTGTGGGCCATGGCCTTGGGGTCCAGCTTGATGTCCTTCAGGTTGGCACCGCCGGGCATCTGGGCCAGGAGGTCCTCCATGGAGCCCATGGACTTAAGCTGCACCATCTGGTCGTAAAAGTCCTGGAGGGTGAAGCGGTTGGTCCGCATTTTCTCCTCCATCTTGGCGGCCTGCTTGGCATCGTAGGCCTTTTCGGCCTTCTCAATGAGGCTCAGCACATCGCCCATGCCCAGAATTCTGCTTGCCATCCGGTCCGGGTGGAAGACCTCAATATCCTCCAGCTTTTCGCCCATGCCAGCGAACTTGATGGGTTTTCCGGTAACGGCCTTGACAGACAGGGCCGCGCCGCCTCTGGCATCGCCGTCCAGCTTGGAGAGCATAACGGAGTCGATATCCAGCCACTCATTAAAGGTCTGGGCAGCATTCACCGCATCCTGACCGGTCATGGCGTCAACCACCAGCATAATTTCATTGGGCTTGACGGCGGCCTTGATGTTTTTCAGCTCTTCCATCAGTGCCTCATCCACATGCAGCCGTCCGGCCGTATCCAGGAAAACCATATCATAGCCGCGCTGCCGGGCATAGAGCACAGCCTCCTTGGCTGTGACCACCGGGTCCTGGGTGCCTTTTTCAAACACCGGGATGCCCAGCTTCTCGCCGCAGACCTTTAGCTGCTGAATGGCTGCGGGACGGTAAACGTCGCAGGCAACCAGCAAGGGATTTCTCCCCTGGCGCTTCATCAGGCCGGCCAGCTTGGAGCCGTTGGTGGTTTTACCGGCGCCCTGGAGGCCAACAAGCATGACCACGGTAGGGCCGTTGGGATTGATATTCAGGTGCTTTGTCTCATTGCCCATGAGCTTGCACAGCTCTTCGTTGACGATCTTGACAATCATCTGGGCAGGGGTCAGGGATTCCAGCACATCCGCGCCCACGCAGCGCTCTGTAACGGACTTGGTGAAGTCCTTCACCACTTTATAGCTTACGTCTGCTTCCAGCAATGCCATACGGATATCCCGCATGGCCTCCTTCACATCCGCTTCCTTCAGGCGGCCTTTGCCACGAAGCTTTTTGAAGGTGGAAGAGATTTTTTCAGTCAAGCCTTCAAATGCCATACTTTACTCCTCAAGTTCCTTTGCCGCTGCCAGGATTTGCCGGGCCAGTTTCCCCACCTCCGGATCTTTGGCGGCGGACAGCATCTCCGCCGCCCGGATGATTTGCTGGGCAGTCGAGCGGACCTTTTCATCCCGGCGCAGGAAGCCTGTTTTTTCTTCCATATTCCGCAGGAGCGTCTCCGCCCGGCTCAGGTTGTCATAGACCCCCTGGCGGCTGACGCCAAGCTCCTGGGCGATCTCTCCCAGAGACATATCCTGGTTGTAACGCATATCCAGGCAGTCCCTCTGCCGCTGGGTCAAAAGCTCGCCGTAGTAATCAAACAGCAGCGTCATTTCCAGTGCATCCATGGGCGATCCTCCTCTGTCAAGCAAATCCACTTGACAGCTCGGATATCATACACGATTTTCTGTTCTTTGTCAAGTATTTTTCCTTGACAGCCAGAAAATATTTGTTTTATCGAACCCGATACCACCGGGACAGCTCTTTTACCTTCAGAAATCCGATTTTTTCATACAGTGCAATGGCCCGTTCGTTGGTTCCGGCTACCTCCAGGCGCAGCGGCACCCCGGGGCACACAGAGGCCAGGGAGTGCAGCACCCGCTTCCCGGCCCCGGGAAACGCGGCAGCAATGGCCTCAATGCAGTCCTCCCGCAGATAGCCAATGCCCAGAAGCTTCCCCTGGTGATGGACGAAGTAGGCCCCGCCCTCCAGAAGCTGCCCTTCATCCCGGCTTTCCAGAGTCCCGGCATTGTCCACCCGAGCCATGGCCTCATTGTAAAGCGCCCGCCAGCGGCTGACCGTCGCCTCCGTCACAGGAAACAGGGATTCAATCAGCTCCTCCTGCACATTGGGAATGCCCCGCATTTCCAGAACTGCCGTATGCAGAGGGTATTGCTCCAAAGCAGGGCTGCCCGATGCATAGATTTTCTCCGCCCCACAGGCGGCGCAGAAGGATACGCACTCTTCCAGCAGCGCCTTGGGATTTTGGGAATCCCGCAGGTGAATATAGGCCTCGCCCCGGTAGGGGACCTCCTTCAAAATCAAGCTGGCGACGCCGTTTTCCGTTGTAAATACAGGAAAGTCTTTCATTGGTCTGTCTCCCGAAACTCCATTGCATTTTGTAAAAAACGTGGTATAATGTAATTAAAATAGAGAAAGAAGCTATTTTATGATTGCAAACTATCACACCCATACCCCTCGCTGCAACCATGCCCAGGGCAGTGAGCAGGAATATGTGGATGCGGCACTGTCCGCAGGCCTGAAAATACTGGGCTTTTCCGATCACACGCCCTATTTCTTCCCCGGGGATTACTATTCCACCTTCCGGATGCACCCGGAGGAGCTTCCCGGCTATGTATCCACAGTGAACGCTCTGCGGGACCGCTATGCAGACCGGCTGGAAATCCATGTCGGCGTGGAGGCGGAATACTACCCCAAATACTTCGACCGGCTCGTGGACTTTCTCCGGCAGGAGCAGGTGGAATACATGATTCTGGGCCAGCACTTCGTTGGCAACGAGCCGGATGGGGTCTACAGCAGTCAGCCCACGGCAGACAAAGCAATTCTGGAGGCCTATGTCCGCCAGGGCATTGCCGCCATGGATACCGGGCTGTACACCTATATGGCTCATCCGGATATTCCCAATTTCACCGGAAACCGGTCTGTCTATGATGAATGGATGGGGCTGCTCGTCCGGGAAGCCAAGGACCACGGTCTGCCCCTGGAATTCAATTTCCTGGGCTTCCGGGAGGGCCGAAACTACCCTGACCAGAGATTCCTGGAGCTTGTTGCTCAGGCAGGCCTGCCTATGGTGCTGGGCTGCGATGCCCACCAGCCGGAGGCACTGCAGGTGCCAAAGGTTGAGACCCAGGTCCGGGAAAAGCTCGGAAAGCTGGGCATTCCCATTCTGGAAACAGTTCCCTTAAAAAAGCTTGGGTAAAGAAAAACCACATCGGTATGGAGCCGATGTGGTTTTTTCTTTGCTTACTTGCCCTTCTCGGCCTTCTTGGCTGCCTTGGCCTTTGCCTTGGCCTCCTGAGCCTTCTTGGCCTCGGCCTTGGCGGTCTCGGCGGCGGTCTCGTTGGTGGACATCGCCCACTTGGCAATTTCGATCCGGACCTGATCGGCGCCGGTCTCGATGACCAGGTTGTTTTCCTTCACGTTGACAACGGTTCCAACAATGCCGCCGATGGTGGTGATCTTGTCGCCGGTCTTCACGGCAGAACGCATCTGCTCTGCTTCCTTCTTCCGCTTGTTTTCGGGGCGGATGAGCATGAAGTAGAACACGGCCAGCATGAGCACCAGGGTGATCAGCATGCTGCCCATTCCGGTGGAGCCGGTAGCAGTCAAAATAGTCATTGGGATGAACTCCTTTGTATGTGATAGAATTTATTATACCATCCACGGCGCAAATTGCAAGGACAATTTCCCGGGCCGCGGAATATTTTTGGAATGAGGGGCTTTACAGTCCGTTGCCCCGGAGCTCCACGATCTGGTCACGCAGCACGGCGGCGTACTCGTACTCCATCATCTTGGCCGCCTCCTTCATCTGCTTTTCCAGGCGAGCAATTTCCTTTTCCTTCTCCGCCTTGGTCATCTTGACTCCGTTTCGGCCCTTCCGCTCGGCGGTGGGAGAGGAAATCTCGATCAGATCCCGGACGGACTTGATAACCGTCTTGGGCACGATGCCATGGGCCTTGTTGTAGGCATCCTGGATCTCCCGGCGGCGGGCGGTTTCGTCCATGGCGATGCGCATAGAGGGAGTCACCGTGTCGGCATACATAATGACCTTGCCCTCGGCGTTTCGCGCGGCACGGCCCATGGTCTGGATCAGGCTGGTCTCACTGCGCAGGAAGCCCTCTTTATCCGCGTCCAGAATGGCCACAAGGCTCACCTCCGGCAGGTCCAGGCCTTCACGCAGCAAATTAATGCCCACCAAAACATCGAATTTTGCCAGGCGCAGATCCCGGATGATCTCCATCCGCTCCATGGCCCCGATGTCCGAATGCATATACCGGACCTTAATGCCCGCCTTTTGCAGGTACACCGTCAGATCCTCGGCCATTTTCTTGGTTAGGGTCGTCACAAGGACCCGCTCCTGCCTGGCAGTGCGGGCATTGATTTCCCCAATCAGGTCATCGATCTGCCCCTCGATGGGCCGCACCTCCACCTGAGGATCCAGCAGCCCCGTGGGCCGAATGACCTGCTCTACGATCTGTCCGGAACGGGTGCGCTCGTACTCACCCGGAGTGGCGGAGACATAGATCACCTGATTGATCTTCTCGTCGAACTCCTTGAAATTCAGCGGGCGGTTATCATAGGCCGAGGGCAGGCGGAAGCCGTAGTTCACCAGGGCATCCTTCCGGCTCCGGTCCCCGGCATACATGGCCCGGCACTGGGGCAGGGTTACATGGCTTTCGTCAATGAACATAAGAAAATCTTCCGGGAAATAATCCAGCAGCGTGGTAGGGGGCGAACCGGGCGCCCGGCCCTGGATAACCCGGGAATAGTTCTCAATGCCATTGCAGAAGCCGATTTCCGTCATCATTTCCAAATCGTAGGCCGTGCGCTGGGCGATTCGCTGGGCCTCGATGAGCTTGTTTTCCGCCCGGAACTTCACCACCTGCTCGTCGCACTCCTTCTGAATTTCCAGCATGGCCCGCTGGAGCTTCTCTTTAGAGGCAACATAGTGGCTGGCGGGATAAATCGCCACATGGTCCACATACCGCTCAACCAACCCGGACACGGCGTTGATCTCGCTGATGCGGTCGATTTCATCTCCGAAAAACTCCACCCGAATGGCCCTGCCGGACCAGTAGGCAGGGTAAACCTCCAGGGTGTCCCCCCGGACCCGGAATTTATTCCGGGAAAAGTCAATGTCGTTGCGCTCATAGCGAATTTCCGTCAGCTTTTTCAATATCTCATCCACAGGCCGCTCCTGCCCCACCCGCAGAGAAATGACCATGCTCTTGTAGTCAATGGGGTCGCCCAGACCGTACAGGCAGCTGACGGAGGCCACAATGATCACATCCCGCCGCTCAAACAGAGAGGAGGTTGCGGAGTGGCGCAGCCGGTCGATCTCCTCATTGACGGAGGCGTCCTTTTCAATATAGGTGTCCGTATGGGCAATGTATGCCTCGGGCTGATAGTAGTCGTAGTAGGAAATGAAATACTCCACAACATTGTGTGGAAAGAACTCCCGAAACTCCGAGCACAGCTGGGCCGCCAACGTCTTGTTGTGGGCCAGCACCAGGGTAGGCCTGTTCAGCTTGGCGATAACGGAGGCCATGGTAAAGGTCTTGCCGGAGCCGGTGACACCCAGCAAAGTCTGCTCCCGCAGGCCCCAGTTCACGCCGTTTGTCAGGGCCTCAATGGCCTCCGGCTGGTCGCCGGAGGGCTTGTATTCCGAAACCAATTCAAAATGATCCATAGGTATCTCCTTTATATCAGCAGGCAGTCCCGAAAGCAGTCGTCGGACATGGCAATGGAAACATAGTCTCCATCCGCCACAATGATGTGATCTGCCAGGGTGATCTCCACTGCCTGCAAGGCATGGGCAATGCGGCGGGTGGTCTGGATATCCTCAGCCGACGGCACCGCCAGGCCGCTGGGATGGTTGTGGGCCAGCACCACCGTGGCAGCGTTGACGCCAATGGCCGTCTCCACGATTTTCCGGATGGAGACGCCGGTAGAATTGGGGCCGCCCTCTCCCAGCTCCTTGCAGCACAGCAGCTTACACTTGGCGTCCAGGCAGAGGATGAAAACCGTCTCCACCTTCCGCCCGAAAAAGTGGGGCACCAGAAAGTCCGCGCACTGCTCCAAGGTTTGCAGAATTGTCACACAGCTGGAGCGGTCCACCATGTAAAACCTGCCCATCTGCGGGATCAGTGTCAGCAGCAGCGCCGCGTTCTCCCCCACCCCCGGAACTTTCATCAGCTCCTCGGGGCTGGCCTCCAGCACCTGAGAAAGGCTGCCGAAACGGTCCAGCAGAGCATGGGCAATGGGGTTGGTATCCACCCGGGGAATGCCGTAAAACAGCAGCAGCTCCAGAGCCTGAATATCCGAAAAATGATCCAGCCCCTCCTGGCGAAAGCGTTTCTTCACCCGGTCTCTGTGTCCTTCGTGCATAGTGTATCCCCTTTTTTCATGAAGTTGCCCTTGCTATTTTAAAATTTGGGCGTTAAAATAGCCGTAAAAGAATTGTCGAAACCTGCCGGGAAAGTTTTCCCCGATTCTGCGCAAGCTACCACTGTCAGGAGGACTGTCATGGACAACGAAACCCTGCACATAGAGACGCTGGATCTGATCGTCGCCCCCTGCTTCTGTGTCAAAGCGGGCCGCATTTTCCAGTGCAACGCGGCAGCAAAGCACCTGCCTCTGCCCCTTGGCGCGGAAATTGCGCCGCTGCTCGCCACTGGGCAGGAGGAATACACCGCCTACGAAGGCGGCAGCCTGTATCTGACCCTGGACCTTTCCGGCACCGTCTTCGGTGCCGAGGTGGAGCGCCGGGGGGAGCTGGACTTTTTCGTGCTGGAGGGCCCTGCGGAACTCAGGGAGCTCCGGGCTCTTTCTCTGGCCGCCGCCGAGCTGCGGCTGCCTCTCTCCGGCATTCTGGCCTCTGCAGCGGCCCTGGCGAACCTGGCCGGGGAAGACGGCTCGCAGCAGGCTGCAGCGCTGAGCCGGGGTCTTGCCCAGGTTCTGCGTCTGGTGGGCAATATGTCCGCCGCATCTTCCGGCACAAGCCACCAGGCCCTTGTGGAAATCACCGGTATTTTCCGGGAGATTTTTGAAAAGGCCGGGGCCATGCTGGAGGGCATCGGCCTTTGCCTGGACTACCAGGGGCCGGAAACCGCCCTCTACTGTCTGGTGGATACCCAGGAGCTGGAGCGGGCCGTGCTGAATCTGCTGTCCAATGCCGCGAAATTCACACCCCGGGGCGGCCATATTGCAGCAAGCCTTACCCGGCAAGGCCGGATGCTGCGGCTGTGCATCCAGGACAGCGGCAGCGGCATTGCCGATTCGGTTCGCGGCAGCGTCTTCCGGCGCTATCTGCGCCAGCCTGCCATTGAGGACAGCCGGTATGGCTTGGGCCTTGGCATGGTCATGATTCGCGCTGCCGCCTCCCATCATGGAGGCGCCGTGCTCATCGACCGCCCGCCCCAGGGCGGCACACGGGTCACCGTGACCCTGGCCATCCGGCAGGATCCCGTCTCCCAGCTGCGCTCCCCCCTGCTAAAGGTGGACTACGCCGGAGAGCGGGACCACGCCCTCATTGAGCTATCGGATGTGCTTCCGGCGGAATACTACCGGGACTTTTGATTGTCTCCCCGCAGATCGCGGGGAGCTTTTTTATCCCATCTTTTGTAAAAAGTCACTCTGCTTGAGCATGGCAATGCCATTGCCCTCCTCCCCCAGCACCAGGAGCGCATCCCCGGGGCAGATGGAGAAGAGCTTCAAAGCCTTTTCCGGCAGCTGAAACGCACCATTCTCTCCCACCGTCACCACGCCGAAGCAGTGCTTGCCCCTGGGTGGAATGGGCAGCAGCTCTTTTTCCGAATTATAGCGCACCAAATCGTCCAGAGTCACATTGTAGAAGTTCGCCAGGGCGATGCAGTTGTCAATGTCCGGCGCGGACTCCCCATTCTCCCAT
>OMCG01000258.1_pt1 | contig 41155 bp, 39 predicted proteins | sample 1674071 | NCBI WGS metagenome assembly OMCG01 (sample SAMEA103958139, study PRJEB25191) | human gut metagenome | biome: human-associated habitat [ENVO:00009003]; feature: intestine environment [ENVO:2100002]; material: feces | place: Germany | collected 2013/2015 | reverse complement strand
GAATCCACGGGCTTTGTTGCGCTTTTTTTTACAGCGCCTTTTTGTGTGCGTAAATTATGTGCAATTTTTGTGGGGCGAATTGATATCTTGCGAGCGGTGGGCAATCTTGCGGTAAACGGGCGAACGCTGTTCGCCCCTACAAAAAATTTATATTATTATCGTTTTTTATCAATACATTTATGTAGGGGAGCGGAGCAATTTTTTTGTGTAGGGGACGGCGCCCTCGACGTCCCGCCACTCTCGTTCGTTTCAATCACAAACTGTTTTGTTCATTAAACGCCACAAAAAAAGGACGACCCCAAGTCGTCCTTTTTCATATCTATTCCCCTGAAAGGGTCTTTTTCATTGCAATGTGCGGACAGTATTCGTCCTTGTAAACATCACCATATGCCCTGTAGCCAAGCTTCTCGTAAAATTGCTGTACTCTCGTTTGCGCCGATAAGCCGACTTCCTTGTAGCCCACTTTTTCAGCCTGCTTTTCAAGGGCTTCCACTATCATTCTGCCAAGATCTCTGCCACGATATGCCTTTCTCACGCAGATGCGTCCAATGTGCGCTTCGCCATTTTCGTCAAACAGCCTGCCTGTTGCAATGGGATATCCTCCTGTGTAGATAACAGCATGATAAGCCTCATGGTCGATATCGTCAAATTCGTTCACAAAGCCCTGCTCCTCAACGAATACCTGCTGTCTTATGAGTCTGGCGTCTGCGTTGTTTGCAAGCCCTTTTGCGATCTTTATGGTGTAATTATCCATTATATCAGCCCCCAAGACGTATCATTTCGTCGATACATTTTCTTGCAGAGGTTATCTCCTCGTCTGTCATCTTTATCTCAAAACCGCCGCCGTTGCCGATGCCCTCGCAAGTCTTGTAAACATCCATAAGAGTGGTGAGCTTCATGTTAGGACAAAGTATCTTCTTTGAGAGTATGTAAAACTCCTTCTCAGGGAATCTGTACTGCAAATGTTCCGCAATGGATATCTCAGTGCCTATGATGAATTCCTTTGCGTCAGACTCAGCCGCAAAATTCATTATGCCGGAAGTCGAACCAACATAATCAGCCATTTCGCTTACAGCAGGGATACACTCAGGGTGACAAAGCACCAGTGCATCAGGGTGAGCCGTCTTAGCCGCTATCATGTCAGCCTTTGTTACCGACGCATGAACAGGACATCCGCCCTGCAAAAGCTTTATATCCTTTTCAGGACAGGCTTTTTTTACGAATGCACCAAGATTGCAGTCAGGAATGAACAATATCTTGTCAGCGTCCATGTTCTTTACTATCTTCACCGCAGACGAGGAAGTAACGCAAACGTCGCAAACCCTCTTGAGTGCGGCTGTGGTGTTTATGTAGCATACTACCTTTCTGTCAGGCTCCTGCGCCTTTATCATTTCTATCATCTCAGGTTCCATTTGCTCTGCCATTGGACAGCCTGCCGATGGATTTGCAAGATATACGTTCTTGTCAGGGTTGAGCATTTTTGCCGCCTCAGCCATAAAATGCACTCCGCACATAAGTATGTTTTTGTTTGAGACCTTCTGCGCCTCAACGCTTAGCTTGTATGAATCACCCGTAATATCTGCTACCTCCACTATCTCCTTAGCCTGATAGCTGTGCGCAAGTATACAAATATCGTTTTCTTTCTTTAACTGAAGAATTTTTTCCTGTACGTCCTTTATCATATCCAGATCATGCCTTTCGACCTTTGAAAAGCATATCCTCCTTTCGGTGTTTCGGCGTTTGCCGAAAGATTTATACCATATTATTATAGTATGATATAGACATTTTGTCAAGGGCATTTGTACCATACGCCCATAGCACTTGACAAATTCATCAACAGGGTGTATAATCAACAGTGTTGACGATCAACCGCCTTGACATTTGGAGGAATAACAATGAACGATAAAACAGCCCAGCGTTTTGGAGAAGTTTTCAGACGATTTTTTGAAACAGGATATATGGACGACCTTGCAGAGCTTTTTCAGGGCGAAAGCAAAGTGATAGTCTATCTTAGCACAGCCGAGGGCATAGTCTACCCCTCAGACATAAGCCGTGACCTTATGATATCACGTCAGCGAGCAACGTCAGTGCTCAGTGCAATGGAGAAAAAAGGCTTTGTTAGCCTTGTGCGTGACCCTGAGGATAAACGCCGTGTGCAGGTGAAACTCCTCCCAAAAGGTGAAAAGTCAATTGAAGAAAAGCAGCAGCGTCTTGAAAAATATTTCAGCGTGTTCGTTGACGCACTGGGTGAGGAAAATCTCAAAAACCTCCTTGACAGCTCCGAAAAAGCTGTCGAGGCACTTGAACATACAATGAAGGGCAACTCTCAGAAAGTCTGAGGTGCGGAAAGGAAACTGCCATGAACATTTATAACGAATTTAGAAAAACGGCAATAAACCGCTATAGCAAGACCGCTCTCGTGATGATGAATGACGAGGGTGAAACAAAGGAATATACATTCGGACAAACTTTGCAGCAGGCTGATATTTTTTGCAGCCGCCTTAAAGCCATGGGCGTCGTGGCAGGGGATAGGGTCTGTATCGCCTCTGAGGGCAGACCTGAGTGGAATATCGCATTTCTCGCCTGTGCAAAGCTAAACGCCACAGCCGTCCTTTTGGATTATTCGCTTCCTGCGGCAGAGCTTGTCGCACTGGTGAAAAAGTCACAGCCTGTGTGCGTTGTCGCTTCTCAAAAGGCGGCAAAGAAGCTTACAAGCGTGAAAAATATACCTGTTCTCGATATTCAAAACCAGCTTGACAGACTTGACGGTTCAGGGGAAAATATTCTCCGTCAAGGTGAAGTAGGCGACCCTGATATCGCAGTGATAATCTTTTCAAGCGGTACGACAAGAACAGCCTCAGGCATCATGCACACACACGATTCTCAGATAAATTCCTGCAAAATGGTCTGCCAGTGCAACGGAATAACCGATAACGAACGCTATCTCGGAATCCTGCCAAACAGCCATATCTACGGACTTTTCGCACAGGTCTTAGCCCCACTCCTCACAGGCGGAACAGTGTGCTTTATTGAGTCTCTCTCCGCGAAGGGTCTTTCCGCAGGTTTCCAAAACTTCAAGCCAACAGTTTTCCCGGGCGTGCCAAAGGTCTATGAGCTTTTGAAAACCCAGATAATGCAGCAGATCAACGCAAGCAAAGTATCTTCAGCACTTTTCAAGAAAATGTTTCCTGTTGCACTTCATCAGCGTAAGATCTACGGCATAAACAGCGGCAAAAAGATTTTTGCAAAGATACACAAAGCCTTGGGCGGTGAGCTTAGATTTCTCTGCTCCGCAGGCTCGCCAATGTCAAAGGATACATTTGATTTCTTCTATGGCACAGGCTTTAATATTGTGAACAACTACGGTGCGACCGAAACGAGCATACCAACTATCGGCACATATGGCAAGCACGTCTATGCTGACACCTGCGGCAAGCCATATCCTGATATAAAAGTTAAGATTGACCGCAGCGGTGAGCTTCTCATAAAGTCACCTTATATGATGATAGGCTACTATGGCGACAAAAAGTCCACAGATGAAGCTTTCAATCCTGACGGCTGGTTCAAGTCAGGCGACCTTGCAAAGTTCGATAAGCATAAAAATATCGTCATTCTCGGCAGATGTAAAGAAAATATTGTCCTATCCACAGGCAAAAAAGCCGCCCCTGACGATATCGAACAGGTCTATAGGGGCATCGAGAGCGTTGACGAGCTTGTGGTCTGCGGAGTGCCTGCGAAAGAGGGAAGCTATGACGAGGTGCACGCCTTTGTGGTCTGTGCTGATGATAAGCGTGAGCAGACAGAAGAAAAGCTAAAAGAAATAAGCTCCTCCGCAGGTCAGGCAATGAAGCTAAGCGGCATACATTTTGTGGATTCTATACCAAGAACAGCTATCGGCAAGCCAAAGCGTTATCTGCTGAAGAAAATGGTCATGGAGGATAACCTTGACAGCCTTACAAAGCAGGCGAAAAATAGTATCGACCCGTCGGATATCCCGTCAATGGTGAGAAACGCCGTGGCAAAAATAGCACACGTTCAGCCGAATGAAGTCAAGCTCAGTACAAAATTTTTGCAGGAGTTCACCATAGACTCCCTCTCAGCTATCGAGCTTGCATTGGAGATAGAGGAGTTCAGTGGTGTGCGTGTTGACGGCTGTATGGATAAGGATATGACAGTGGGCAAGCTTATCGCCCTTGTTCAAAACCCAAACCGCATAAAGCCGCAAACAGTGAAATCAATGCTCTATCCTCTGGACAAGAAAAAGATAGACTATCGTATTTACCGCTTTTACAGAAACCTCGTGACGGCCTTCTATGAGGTCAAGGTCACCAACGAGGAAAATCTACCTGATAAGGACGGTTATATAATCTGTGCAAATCACGTTTCAAATTTTGATTTTATCTTCCTTACCCTGAATTTCAGATACGAGCGTTTTGCAAAATTCTGCTGTATGGCGAAAAAAGAGCTTTTCAACGGCAGTTTAGCCAGCCGACTTATAGTAAGAATAGGCGGTATGGTGCCTGTTGACAGAGGCGGAAGAGTAGATGAAACAATGGCGGCTCTGCGTAAAAAGCTTGGTCAGAAATGGGGTGTGCTAGTTCACCCGGAGGGCACAAGAAGCAAAACTGGTGAAATGGGCAAGTTCAAAAGCGGTGCAGCCGTTCTTGCTATCGAAGCCAATGTACCTATAGTACCAGCCTACATCAAAGGCGGACACGAGATATTCCCACCAGACAGAAAGCTACCAAGGCTTTTCAACTGGAAGCGTCTTAGCAAATATAAGGTCAAAGTAGTGTACGGCGAGCCTATTTATCCTAATGGCGAAACCCCTGAGGAACTTATGGCGAAAGTCCGTGATTCTGTTCTTGCCTTGAAAAACGAAGAGAACTGATTTAAAGTGAGGAGTGAGGAGTGAGGAATGACAAATGAGGAATTAGGAATGAGGAATTAGCATAGCTGTGGTTTGAGATACTCCAAGAGGTAAGTTAATAAGACCATTAGTGAGTTAATTGTGCGAACGCAGTTCGCAATAAAAAAATCATCGCCGCAGGCGATACCTTCATTCCTCACTCCTCATTCCTCGCTCTTTCCGTTTGACAAGTCGCAAAATATGTAGTATAATGTATTAATACGCTGATACGGTGACGTGTTATCGTAATATTTTGTTAAGGAATGAATATTTATGACTTTTGAGGAAGTAAAAAAGGTCACGGAGATCCTGCTGGAGTTCCTGCCTAATACACTGAAGCTTTTCGCATGGACCATCGTGCTTTCAATACCTGTGGGAGTGCTTGTGACAATGCTGAAAAAATGCCGCTTCAAGCCTATCTCGTGGCTGACAAATCTCTATATACTTGTCATGCGTGGCACACCGCTCATGCTTCAGATAATCGCTATCTACTATGCAGTACCGCTTATTATCGCAAGTGCTGCAAAGCAGGGCAAAACAGGCGGTGTATATGACGTGCTTACCAATATAAAAAACAACGAGAACTATATGTTTATCGCCCTTGTTACGGCATTTGTCCTTAACTATGCGGCTTATTTCGCAGAGATTTTCAGAGGCGGTATCGAGGCTATCCCAAAGGGACAGTACGAAGCGGCTTCAATGCTCGGCATGACGAAAATGCAGACATTTTTTAGAATAATCCTGCCCCAGGTCACAAAGCGTGTTATCCCTGCCACATCGAATGAGGTCATCGTCCTTGTAAAGGATACCTCTCTCGCAAACGTTATCGCATTCGCTGAGATAACAATGAAGGCAAAACAGCAGATGAATCTGTACAGCTCAATAACACCGCTTTTTATCGCAGGCGCATTCTATTTCGTACTCAACGCTATCGTGACGGTGGCATTTGCCGTTATCGAAAAGAAATTCGACTATTATAAATAAGGAGAACTCATATGGCTATTCTTGAAGTGAAAAATATTTCTAAAAGCTTTGACAGCCTTAAGGTACTCAAAGATATTTCTTTTAACGTTGAGGTGGGCGAGGTAGTCGCAATAATAGGTCCGTCAGGAAGCGGTAAATCAACGCTTCTGCGCTGTATAAACCAGCTTGAAAAAGCAGACGGCGGAGAGATAAACGTTGACGGCGTGAATATGTTCCATACAGAAAATGGCAAGGCAGTGTATGCACCCTCTAAGACCCTCAGGGATATACGCCTGAAAATAGGTCTTGTGTTCCAGAATTTCAACCTTTTTCCTCACTTTTCTGTAAATCAGAATATAATGGAAGCCCCTCTCCATGTCCTTAAACAGCCAAAAGTGGAGGCAAAAGCCAACTGCGAAGAGCTTTTGAAAAAAATGGGACTCGAAACTAAAGGCAAGTCTTATCCATGCGAGCTTTCAGGCGGTCAGCAGCAGCGTGTTTCTATCGCAAGAGCATTGGCTTTGAAGCCGCAGATACTTTTCTTTGACGAGCCGACCTCCGCACTTGACCCTGAGCTTACAGGGGAGATTTTAAAGGTAATAAAAGAGCTTGCCAAAGAGAAAATGACCATGGTAATAGTCACCCATGAAATGGCATTTGCCCGTGATGTGGCAAACCATGTTATCTTTATGGACGACGGCTATATCGTGGAGGAGGGTACTCCGGAGGAAGTTTTCGGTCAGACCCAGAACGAAAGAACAAAGCAGTTCTTGCAGAGATTTAATGACAGATAGGACTGACAATTGTTGTAAAAAGCAAAAAATGATAACGTTTTCTGTGATTAATGCACAAAAGAAGTGTGACAATATTGTTAGAAATTTCAACACTTTTTGGAATAAAAAAAGTGAAAACCCCTTGATTTTAGGGAGAAAGTCTGCTATAATAAGACTAGAATTGAATGACAATTCATAAAACTATATTCATATGGAGGAGATTAACGATGAAAATTTCTAAGATTCTCGCTGGTATGTCAGCAGCAGCTATCGTAGCTTCTATGGCAATGATCCCAGCATCAGCAGCAGGCACAAAGCTCAACGTAAGCGATGACCTCGCTAAGATCGGCAGACAGACTCAGGATGACCTTTTTGCTGTATTCTTCAATGGCGATGAGTCAGAGGGTGCTGTAAACAAGGATGCTATCTCTGACCTTGGAGCTGTTTACGGTGCTTCATTCACAATCAAGGTTGACAACAACGATTGGAACACGATCGGCGGTGGCGGATCAATCAACTTCAACTCAAAGTCTGGTGGCTGGAACGCTAAGGACTGGGCTGGCGGCTCATGGGTTGAGGACGATAAGCCAAAGGATACTCTCTGCTACACAACAGAAGAGGAAGGCACATACGTTCTTGAATACCTCGGCGACGCTCCTGTTTTCGCAACAACAGACGGCGATGCTGATAATTACGCAGCAGTTGGTATCAACAACTGGGCAGCAGACCTTAAGGGTATCGACGTTGTAGGTATGAAGGTTCTTGGCGCTGACGGCAACGTTCTCTTCGAGGCTGGTTCTAACAAGGACAAGAAGGAAGTTCAGAAGAAGCCAGTAGCTGAGGAGTCAAGCTCTGGAGCTGATTCAACACCTTCAGGCACAGATTCTAAGAAGGACGATTCTAAGAAGGACGACAAGTCTTCTGCAGCAGCTACATCTTCAACAGCAGCTGGCACAACATCTTCAAAGGCTGGCACAACAACAACAGCTACTTCTTCAGCAGCAGCTTCTGACAACGTAGCAGCTACAGGCGCAACAGCTGGTCTTGCACTCGCTGGCGTAGCACTTGCTGGTGCAGCTATCGTTATTTCTAAGAGAAAGTAATCTCTCACAGATAACACACTTGAATAAGTGAATTTATACAGAGCTTTCTGTCATTCGGGAAGCTCTGTTTTTTTGTTCGTTTGTGTAACCTGCACTAATTTGTAAACGATTTCTGTGCAAAACATATGAAATCATGTGCTTAAATTGTGCAAATAGTATATTGAAAATATGTGACAGTTGTGTTATAATACAAAGGTAAATATAGGTCAGGCTATGTGTATAGCATGACAATTAAACGGAGGTTATTAAAATGAAAAAGTTTTTAGCTTGCGCTCTTGCACTTACACTTACAAGTGCTATGTTCGCTTCTTGCGGCAGCTCTGATGATTCTTCATCAAAGGCTGAGGCAAAAACTACTACAACAACAACTACAGCTGCTACAACAACAGAGGCTACTACAACAACAGCCGCTCCCGAGTCAACAGCTGATTCAACAGCTGCTTCTGGCACAGAGTCTGAGGGCGATGCTGCAAAGGATATTTCCGAAATGCCAGCTACTCTGAAGAACTATGAGGAGGCTTCTGTATATTTCAAGAAGGATATGGACGTTGCTTCTATCGTTGAGCCTTTCGCTGAGAAGGATTACGAGAACGATGAGTCTCATGTAAACCTCTCTGTTGAGGAGCTTGCAGGCGTTCCAATGCTCAAGGTCGAGGTTCTTGATCAGGACGATCAGGGCAACTACAAGATCCCTAAGATCAAGTTCCACATGGAGAAGTTCTTTGAGGGTCACGAGGCTGATCTTGAGAAGATCTTCACTATCAAGGCTGATGTAGTTACAAAGGCAGTTGGCGAGTTCACAGGTGACGACGGCACAAAATCACTCGTTCCTGGTAACTTCATGGGTGCATTTGTTACACAGCCTACAACAGGTGATGGTGAAAACGGTTGGAACGACCTCTATGACTTCGGCGAGGCTGAGTGGACTTCTGAGTGGGGTTCCTATGAGCTTACAATGAGACCTGGTATCAAGGACGGTGCTACATTTGTAAACTCAACTGAACCACAGTATGTTTCACTTATGAGATGGGGCATTCCAAACCAGGCTGATTTCTACATTGCTGACCTCAGATTTGAGGACGAGGACGGTAACGTTATCGCTTGCGCAAACTTTGGTAAATAATTCATTTCCATACATAAGAAAGGTGCAGATTTTCTCTGCACCTTTTTTTATGTGAATTTTACGCTTACCTCCCCTGATATCTTCAAGCTTTTTACCTTTCCGCCTTTGATTTTAGCCGAAAAATCCTGCCCTTTTATCTGTCCCGTGGCGGTGATGTCTCCCTTGTCATTTTTGAGATACGTCACGCCTTTCTGCGAAATAAGCTTGTCAAGCACAGCGGCAGTCATTGTGACAGCGGAGCTTTCTGGTATGTTCCCTCGGTCAGTTTCGTAGGTCAAACCCTTGTATTCAAGTCGTGCGCTTTCTCCTGAGCAGGTTATCACCATACCGCTGACAGTTTCTGGCGCAGTTATCTCACACTCCCACATATCTGCGCCCTCACGGGTGAAGTTTGCGACGTATTCCGTGCCGTCAATGGTGAATTCAGCCGGTGTCTTGTAATCCTCTGCCAGCTTTACGGGTTTGACTTCGCTGCTTTCACCGCATGAGCATAAGCCCATTACCGCCAAAATCGTGAGAAAAAATGCCTTTGTTCTTTTCATTTTGCCCTCCATTAAAAAAGACCCTCTTCATAAGAAGAAGGTCTTTGTTTTTAGTACAGCCTATTCGGCGTTTTCAAGGTCATACAAAAATCGTGGCAAAGCGTCAATAACATCTCTTGCAATGATTCCACGCTCAGATCTTTTGTATCCTGCAAGTAGAGCCGTCGAGCCAAGTGTGAACGACCCAAGTGCCGCCGCATCAAGAGCATCGCACCCCTGAGCCACGTAGGAGGAAACAATGCCTGCAAGCATATCCCCTGAGCCACCCTTTGCAAGCGTAGTTGTGCCTTCGGTGCAAAGATAAACTTTTCCACCGTCCACAGCAAAGGTGTCAGCCGACTTCGCAAGCACTGTCACGCCATATTTTTCTGACAGCCTATATGCAGATCCAAGTCTGTCCGACATGACCTCGCCTACCGTCACGCCACAAAGCCTTGCAAGCTCCGCAGGGTGAGGGGTGAGGATAACTGTACTTTTCTTCTTCAACAGTACATCTATATTCGGACAAAGTGAATTTATTCCGTCAGCGTCCAAAACTATGGGTATCTCCGCATTTTCAATAAGCTCCGCCACAAGCTTCTCTGTCTGAGCCGTGTGACCAAGCCCACAGCCTATCAGCAAACAGCTTGCCTTTTCGCACTTTTTCAGTATCGTCTCCGCATTTTCAGCCACCATAAAGCCGTCCTTGTCGGTTTTCATTGCCGAGTATGTACATTCATACATACCAGCCGACAGGGAGTTGACTACGCTTTTTGCAGTGCAAAGCTCAAAAAGTCCCACGCCTGTTCGCATTGCCGCCATTGCTGAAAGCCCTGCCGCACCTATATAGCTCTCCGAGCCTGCCACGCTCACCACCTTGCCGAACGTGCCTTTGTGTCCGTCAGCAGGTCTAAAAGGCAGTGCCGCCCTTGCTTTTACCACGTCAAAAGGCGTTATGACAGGGTATAGGGTATTCTCGCAACGCTCGTCAATACCGATATCTTTTACCAGAATTTCACCGCAAAAGTCCACCGCAGGCTGTAAATAAAGACCCAGCTTGCCACGATGAAAGGTCACTGTCACGTCAGCCTTGAACGACAGCTTGTCAGCCTGACCATTCCGTGCGTTGACTCCCGACGGCAGGTCGCAGGCTATCTTCATGCCTTCACATTTTTCACAAGCTCTGAACACTGGCAGGATATTTTCACGCAAACTTCCGTGAAAACCCGTTCCGAAAATGCAGTCCACAAGCACGTCTGCACCCTCGATAAAATCCAGCACATTTTCAGCTTTCAGCACCTGAACGCTCTTATCAAGCCTAGCATACGCTGCCGAGGAGAGGTCAGTGTCAGGCTCACCACAGCATAGGACCACCGCAGGCTTGAGGCCTTGTTCTGCAAGTAAATTTGCCGCCACAAGTCCGTCACCGCCATTGTTTCCCTTGCCAATAAGAAGCACTATCTTTGAGGACGCAGACGAGTTGCTCGCAATGACCTCCGCAAGCTGTGCCGCCGCATTGTCCATGAGCTGAGCAAGGCTCACGCCATATTTTTCAGCCTCATGCTCGCAAAATGTCATTTGCTCCACTGTCAATATCCTATCCATTTTTATCCTCCTTTTCATAAGCTATCACCACTGCCGAAGCGATATCCTTGATGTGGGAAAGAGACACCGCAAAGGTCAGCCCCCTATTTTCAGCCGCCAAAAGCGCATTCCCCGTAAGCTCCAGATAAGGACAGCCAAGCTCGTCACGCAAGCATGACACCTCGTTCAAGGCGAAGCCCTCGACCCCTGTGCCTAAAGCCTTTGCGAAGCTTTCCTTAGCCGCCCAATTCCCCGCCATGGATTCGTATGGGTTTTTCTTCTGCGAAAAAAGGGTCAGCTCCTTTTCGGAGTAAACCCTTTCACAGAAACGTCGGCTCTGACAGCTTTTTTTTATGCGTTCGATCTCAATAAGATCAGTTCCGACAAATATTTTCATTTTTATTTCCTCAGTGTTCTCGGAAGCGCAGGCTTCATAAGTGCCAGCATATCATCATCTGGTGTGAAGACAACAGTTGTAAGCCCGAGATTTTTGTGGTTGAATGTTATGTAGTAGTCTGTAAGGCTATCGTCACAAGCGCAGGCAAGGACCTGTGTTGCGCCCTCAGGTACAGAGAAATTCTCGTCAGCAATGCCGAAATCTGTCGCACTGCCGCAACGGAATGTTATAAGGCGCTTTCTTGAACGCTGAGCCGTTATCTTGTCAACGTCTATTTCTCCGTTTGTGAAAATGTATTCATACTCCACATCGAGTTTTGTTGTAAGATAATAACCGCCATAAAGTGCGGCGGCGGCAAGAAAAATGCCTATTACAGAAAACTGCGTGCCGAAAGGGAAGATAAAGCACAGTGCGGCAAGTGCCACGCTTGCTATCATGATGAAAATTTTCTGTATCTTATCGTTCTTTGTGGGAATCTTGCGAACTATCTGTTCCTTGAAGCTGTCCATTATTTGTCCTCCGTTTATTCAGTGCCGCTGAGAAGCTCTTTCATTACCCAGCCGCTTTTATCGTTGTATTTTACATATACCCATATGTCTCCGTCACCATCTGTTCTCTCGCCGTAGCCGTTTATGGTCTTGCCGTCAGGTATCTTTTCTATCACGTCATATTTCTTTGACGGACCGTATCTGAGATTAAGATAAGAGGTGTCTGACTTTACAAGAAATGGGATAGAATCAGGGTATTTCACATCATCACCCAAAGGGAAAAGTGTGTCCTTTTTGAACTTTGTGGTGGTGGTCTTTTTAGTCGCCTTTGTTTCGGCAGATGTTGTGGTTGTGGTGGTGGTCGTCCTCTTTGTTGCCGTTGCGATTATGTCAGGGTCGTAGCCTTCGTCAATGCTTACGTCTGGGTTTTCAAGTGTGCCTGCCGTCACAGAAGTGGTGGTGGTGTAGCCCTCGTAATCCTCATCGTCCTCATCATAATCGTCGCCCATTGTGGCGGTCTTTGTGGTCTCTATAACTCTCTGGGCGGCAGTACCCGTGGTGGTCTCCGTTTCGGAGGAGCTTTCTGGAAGCATTGCCCCACATGACGCAAGCCCGAAAACCGCAGAACAAGCCAGCACAGCCGCAAGCAGTTTTGATCTCATTTTTTTATATCCTCTTTTCAGAATTTACACAATTTTATTTTAAGCCAAGAAGTCTTTCTGCGTTGCCACCGAGAATTTTATCTTTGTTATCCTCGGAAATGTTCAAGCGCAGTATCTTTTCTTTTATAAGGTAGGAACTGTCCCAAGGGCAGTCGCTTGCAAAAAGTATCCTGTCAGCCCCATGCTTTTCAACGATAGCCTGCATAAGCTCGTCAGGACACATACTTGTGAAAGCGGTGTCAAAATAAACTTCACCGTCAACTCCTGCCAAAACGTCACGCACCTGCTCCCACATCATGTTTGCACCAAGATGTGCAAGAATGACCTTGAGTTTAGGGTGCTTTTTTATCATGTTCAGCGCCCTCTCAGGTGTGGAGTGGATAAGGTCAGGGGAAACGCAGTCATAGCCCGAATGGAATATAACAGGCAGGTCGGCTCTTTCAATGGCGTCATATATCTTGTCCATGCGCTCATCATCTATCATAAAGCCCTGATAATCAGGGTGAAGCTTTATGCCGTGAAGTCCAAGCTCCTTTATGTGGGCTATCTCCTGCTCATAGTCATCAGCGTCAGGGTGTATTCCACCGAAGCTTATAAATCTTCCGCCGTCTTGTTCAGCACACCAATCGTTTATAACTCTCTGCTGAGTAGGCTTTGTTGCCACTGATAACAGCACGCCCTTGTCAATGCCCCATTCGTCAAAACGCTGTATGGTTTCCTCTGCAGTGCCTCTTGTGAAAGGAGTTATTCCACTGCAAGCCTGAAGCTTTTCAACGGCCTTTTCCGCTACCTTTGGATTAAAGGCGTGAACGTGAAAATCAATTACCATTTAAAACATCTCTTTCTGAAAATACTCTTCCATATGATATTATATCACATTTCCCATACTCTTTCAACGAATATCGGCAATTTTCACAGTATTTTCATCTAGGGCTATTCCCAGCTTTTCCACACCTCGGGGCAAAAGCCTACGGTAGCTTTCTTGCCGTTTCTTACGATAGGTGCGGCAAAAAGCTCGGGATAGTCAAGAAGCTTTTCTATCTTTTCCTCGGTGCTTCCAAGATATTTTATGAGCATTGCCTGCTCTCCCTTTGCCTTTGGGTCGATAAGCTTGTCAATATCGCCCACAGCGGCAAGCACTGAGTTAAGCTCGCCCTTGCTAAGCCCCTTTGTAGGCAGGTCAACAGATTGGAACTTTATGCCACGCTCTTTGAAATAACGCTCGGCCTTTTTTGTGTCAAAGGATTTTGACTTGCCGAATATCTGTATGTTCATGGGATTATCTCTCCGTTTCTGCATTCAAGAATGATAGTAAAAGGACCGTCATTGAGCAGTGAAACTTTCATGTCTGCACCGAAAACGCCCTTTTCTACCTTGCCTGTAATTTTCTCACCGCAGACCTTGCAGAAGTATTCATAAAGTCTGTTGGCTTCATCAGGCTTGCCTGCATAGATAAATGACGGGCGGTTGCCGTGGTGACAATCTGCATAAAGGGTGAACTGAGAAACGCAAAGAATATCTCCGCCAACATCGTTTATAGAAAGATTTGTTTTGTCGTTCTCGTCGGCGAAAATGCGAAGCTTTGATATCTTGTCTGCAAGCTTGTCACAGTCAGCCTCAGTGTCCTCCTGACCTACTCCGAAAAGTATCAGAAAGCCCTTTTCTATCTCGCCTGTGATCTTGCCCTCGACCTCAACTTTTGCACTTGTGACCCTCTGTATTACCGCTCTCATCAGCCCACCTCCACGGTGTAGCTGTAGGTGTAAACAGCTTCAGGTGCAAGCTTGATAGCATGAGGCTTGTTTTCGATATCCTCAAAAGCGTCGTCCTCGTAAACAGGCACGCTAGTCCAAGGCTCAAGGCAGATAAACTGAGCGTCAGGGTTGCCTGTGGAAGTCCATACGGCAATGCAGTCAGAATGTGGAAATGAAAGCTTTACGAAACCGCCGTCAGACTTTTTCAGGGTGACAGCCTTTGAAGCAGGGTGGTCTTTCATGATAACGTCATAGTCGAAAAGCTCTCTTGTGAGAGTGATAGTCTTTTCACCGTCAAGGATAGTCCTCTCGCCGTTTGGGATAGGCTGAACGATATGCTCGTTTTTCTCGTACTCAACTGTGCATTTGCCACCTTGGATATCGCAGATAAAAGCAGGGTGACCGCCGAGATAGAAGTACATAGCCTTTTCATCAGTATTTTTTACTGTGTTTGTGACGGTGACTTTTGAACCTTTTATGGAGTAAGTGACTTCAAGCTCAAAGTGATATGGGTATTGAGCAAGTGTCACGTCATTGTCTTTTAGGAGAAAGCTCAGTGAATTTTTTGTGCTGCCTGAGAAAGCAAATTCGCTGTCACGGGCGAAGCCGTGGTTTGCTGTCATGTGATATTCCTGACCGCCTGCCTTGTAGGTGCGGTCTTTAGGGGAGCATATGAACGGGAAGAGGATAGGAGCGTAGCGTTTCCAAGCGTCACCGCATTGCCAGAGATATTCTTTGCCGTCCAGTTTGATAGAGTGAAGCTCAGCACCGAAAGTGTCGGCTGAGATAGAGAGTTTATCATTTTTTATTTCATAAAGCATAGATCAGACCTCCGAGAGAAAAATTTTATACCTTATTATTATAGCACATTGTTTGGGAGATGTCAAAACCAAGTGAGCAGTGAGGTTATGAGGTCGGCTGGATATGGGCGAAAACGTTTGAAAAAACTTAAAAGTCTGTTGAAAATTCTGTTCTGATATCAATATTTTAACAGTTAAATTTTATGACTTTGATACAGAATAACTAAAATATTTTCAATTGTTTGTGTAAGCTGACAAAACTTGTGATGACTATTGACTTTAATTTGGAGATAGTCTATAATAAAATGGTAAGATTATTTAATTGTGCAGTGCTTTTTGTTCACAGCTTCAGACTGCACTGAGGAGAAATGTTTATGAATATTAAAGAAGCAAAACAACAGATACTTAATGCAATACAAGCCTATCTCATTAAAGACGAATTTGGCGATTACCGAATTAGCATAGAACATCAGAGACCTGTGTTCCTGCTTGGCGCACCTGGTATCGGTAAGACCGCTATCATGGAGCAGATAGCTCAGGAAACTGGCGTAAACCTTGTTACCTACTCGATGTCCCACCACACAAGAGAGTCTGCCCTCGGTCTGCCTGTTATTGTACATAGAAACTACACCGGTGCTGACGTGCAGATATCCGAGTACACGATGAGTGAGATCGTGGCTACTCTTTATGACACTATCGAAGCCACTGGCATCAAAGAGGGTATTCTCTTCCTCGATGAGATCAACTGCGTTTCCGAGTCCCTTGCTCCTGCAATGCTCCAGTTTTTGCAGTATAAGGTTTTCGGACTTCATCAGGTTCCGGCAGGTTGGGTAGTTGTTACAGCAGGTAACCCGCCTGAGTTCAACAAGTCTGTTTCTGAGTTCGATATCGTTACTCTCGACCGTGTTAAGAGGGTCGAGTGTCAGCCTGATTTCGACGTTTGGAAAGAATATGCTTACTATGCAGGCGTTCACCCAGCTATCATATCATATCTTGAGCTTCACCCTGACCATTATTATATGGTAGACGCAAGCGATAAGAACAACTACCGCTTTGTTACTGCCCGTGGCTGGGAGGACCTTTCTGAAATGATGCAGCTTTATGAGGAGAGCGGTATCCTTGTTGACCACGCTCTGGCTGCTCAGTATGTACAGAACCCAGAGTTCTCAAAGGGCTTTGCGGAATATTATGACAGATTCAACTACTACCGTGAGAAATATGACGTTGACGCTATCCTCGAGGGCGGCATAACTGCTCAGAACATTGCTGACGCAAGAGCGGCAGGCACTGAGGAAGCTGTGGCTCTTATGAATCTGCTTATGGACGGCATCACATACACAATGAGAAGCTGTATCCAAATGGAGAAGATGATAAGACTTATCCACCCAAGAATGGAAGATATCCTTGTGAAGATAAACAATGGTCTTTCGTGCCGTCAGATAATCAGTGAACACATCATGGACTGCAACAAGAACCTTGACAAGGCGGTAAGAGCAAGAAACATCTCGCCGTCTAACAAGAAGATCCAGCACTGGATACTCCACAATCTGGAAGCTTATCTTGATAAGTGTACAAACGAGGGAAGAGATAACAAAAACCGCTGTACTGTTATTTTGCAGAACTCCTTCAACAATCTGCTCCATGGCGCAAACAACGTTACACAGCAGTCTATGAATGGTCTGAAATACGCTTTTGACTTCCTTGAGAATGCTTATGGCGCTGACAGCAATGTTATGAAGAAGTTTATCGAGGAGCTGAAAATAAATTGCCACACCACAAACTTCATCAAGAAGTACGGCTCAGAGCAGTTCTACAGACTTGCAGGTGAGCCTGTTCAGCAGCCTACCTACAACAATCTCTATGACCTTAATCTTACTGATTGCCTTTTAGAGCAGGAATAAGCATAGATAAAAAATGAATATTTACGGGCGAACGCATTTTGCCATACATTGTAATAGTTGCATTGTAGGGGCGAACAGTGTTCGCCCGTTTTAGCTTTATAGGTAGTTTTCAGATACATATTTGTTAATATAAAAAGCTTGTAATTTGCGAAAAAGTGTGATATAATAGCTAAGAGTGTACAAACGAGAATCAGTGAGGTTTTTACTATGGGCAAGATTTATGATTTAGGCATAGACGTAGGTTCGACCACGGTCAAGACGGTAATTCTTGACGAGGGCGAGTTTATTTATAACAAATATGAAAGACACTTTTCAAAGGTAAGGGAAACGGTGGCTGAGCAGCTTCGCACTATCAGAGAGCTTTATCCTGATGACAAGTTCAAGATAGCAATAACAGGCTCGGCAGGTCTTGGCATCGCTGAGGCAAGTGGGATCTCTTTCGTGCAGGAGGTCTTTTCTGCTTTTATCGCTGTAAACAAGAAGTATCCAAAGGCTGACGTTGTGGTTGAGCTTGGCGGTGAGGACGCTAAGATAATCTTCCTCACAGGGGGCGTTGAACAGCGTATGAACGGCTCTTGCGCAGGTGGCACAGGTGCTTTTATCGACCAGATGGCAGGACTTTTGGGCGTTACCCCTGACGAGATGAACGACCTTGCTCTTAAGGCTGAAAAGACTTATCCTATCGCTTCAAGATGTGGTGTTTTCGCAAAGTCTGATATTCAGCCGCTTCTTAATCAGGGCGCAAGAAAAGAGGACATATCTGCGTCTATCTTTCAGGCTGTTGTTGACCAGACAGTTTCGGGTCTGGCACAGGGCAGAAAGATCGGCGGTCAGGTGCTTTTCCTTGGCGGTCCGCTTACATATCTCAGTGCACTGAGAAAGGCATTCAGAACTACTTTGAACCTCGACGAGGAACACGCTATTCTTCCTGAAAATTCTTCATGCTATATGGCTTTCGGTGCGGCACTTCATGCTGACACTCTTGCTGAGGAAATGACTATAGACGAAGCCCTTGACAAGATAGTGAATGCAAAGGCTACTGACAATATCGTGGTAGGCAAGCCGTTGTTTGCAAGCCGTGAGGAATATAATGCTTTCGTGGAAAGACACAAGAAGTCTGACCTTAAATATGAAGACATCAGAACTTACAGGGGCGACGCTTATCTTGGCATAGACGCAGGCTCGACAACCACAAAGCTTGTGCTTATCACACCTGACGGAAAGCTTCTTTATCAGCACTACTGCTCAAACAAGGGTCAGCCGCTGGATATAATCGCTTCAAAGCTTGAGGAGATCTACAGCCTTGCTACCCCTGAGCTTAACATAAAGGCTTCTGCGGTAACAGGCTACGGTGAGGATCTTATAAAGGCAGGTCTGGGCGTTGACTATGGTATAGTTGAAACTGTTGCGCACTATAAGGCGGCGGCTTATTTCTGCCCTGACGTTGATTTTATCATCGACATCGGCGGACAGGATATCAAGTGCTTCAAGATAAAAAACAACGCTATCGACAGCATTATGCTCAACGAGGCTTGTTCATCAGGCTGTGGCTCGTTCATTCAGACATTTGCAGGTGCAATGGGATATGATATTGCAGAGTTTGCAAGGCTCGGTCTGTTTGCAAAAGCACCTGTGGAGCTGGGTTCAAGATGTACAGTGTTCATGAACTCATCTGTAAAGCAGGCGCAAAAGGACGGAGCTTCCGTTGAGGATATCTCTGCAGGACTTTCTTCGTCTATCATCAAGAACGCAGTTTACAAGGTAATAAGAGCCAAGTCTATTGACGAGCTTGGCAAGAATATAGTCGTTCAGGGCGGAACGTTCCTTAACGACGCTGTGCTCAGGTCATTTGAAATGGAACTTGGCAGAAACGTTATAAGACCTGCTATTGCGGGACTTATGGGTGCGTTCGGCTGTGCGCTTTTCGCAAAAGAAAAATCTCAGGGCAGGGACGGCAAGTCAGGCGTTCTTACAAAGGCTCAGCTTGAAGAATTTGCTTACAATTCAAGAGCCGTTCAGTGCGGTGGCTGTGGTGCGCACTGTAACCTTACTATAATAAGATTTAATGACGGCAGAAGATTTACTTCCGGAAACCGCTGTGAAAAGGGTGCAGGCATAAAGATAACCGACAGAACGGAAAACATGATAGAGTATAAGTATAACAAGATACTCTCTTATGCTGACAACAAGCCTGCAAAGCCTATTGCAAAGGTAGGTCTGCCGCTTGCGCTGTCTTATTATGACCTTATGCCGTTTTTCTCAACACTGCTCACAAGCCTTGGATTTGAAGTGGTGCTGTCTGAGGAGTCAACGAGAGATACATATTACAAGGGTCAGCAAACTATTCCGTCTGATACGGTATGTTATCCTGCAAAGCTTTGTCACGGTCATATAGAGAGCCTCCTTGACAAGGGCGTGGACTTTATATTCTATCCTTGCATGAGCTACAATGCTGACGAGGGTCAGTCGGACAATCACTATAACTGTCCTGTTGTTGCTTATTATCCTGAGCTTTTAAAGGCTAACAATGACAAGCTGAATGACGATAATTTCATCATGCCTTATCTTGACATAAACATCAAAAAGCACGTTGCAAAGGCAATGGCAAGAGCGCTTTCAAAGTATAACATCACTGCAAAGCAGGTGCTTGGGGTGCTTAACAAGGCTTATTCTGAGCAGGTGAGATACCATAGGGATATCGAGGCTAAGGCGCAGGAGATAATCGCTGAGGCAAGAGCAAAGGGTCAGAAAATAATCGTTCTGGCAGGCAGACCTTACCACATCGACCCTGAGATAAACCACGGCATACACAAGCTTATCGCTTCTCTTGGCTTTGCGGTCATCACTGAGGACAGCGTGGCAATGAAGGTGGACACTCCTGCCCTTGACGTTCTCAATCAGTGGACTTATCACTCAAGGCTTTACAGAGCGGCAGAGTATGTATGCGAGAATGATGATATGCAGCTCGTTCAGCTGGTATCCTTCGGCTGTGGTATCGACGCTGTTACAACAGACGAGGTGAGAGCTATACTTGAAGAAAAGGGCAAGCTTTACACTCAGCTAAAGATAGACGAGATAACGAATCTCGGTGCGGCTAAGATAAGACTCAGGTCTTTGGCGGCGGCACTGGAGGAAAAAGAAGCCAGCGCAAATGCTGAGAAGAAAATGGACAAGGAGGCAATGTAATGGCTGAAAAAGAGATAAAACACGCAGGCTCGGACAGAGTAAAAAGGTCTTATTTTGACAAGTCAAGACGTGAGGAATACACTATACTTATACCTGATATGCTTCCTATACACTTCAAGCTTATCATGGCGATATACAAAAAATACGGCTATAACATGGAGCTTTTGCAAAACTGCTCACGAAACGTTATAGACGAGGGACTTAAAAACACACATAATGACGCTTGCTATCCTGCGCTTCTTGTTATCGGACAGTTTATGGACGCTCTCAAAAGCGGCAAGTATGACCTTGAACACACGGCTCTGCTTATGTCGCAGACGGGCGGTGGCTGTCGTGCTTCAAACTATATCCACCTTATAAGAAAGGCGCTGTCAACGCAGTTCCCAGAAGTGCCTGTTCTGTCGCTGAATTTCAGCGGACTTGAAAAGGACGCTTCCATAGATATCACCCCTGCCATTGCAATGAAGCTTATTTATGCGGTACTTTACGGTGATATGCTCATGCTTTTGTACAATCAGTGCAAGCCTTACGAGATAGAGAAAAATTCTACGGACGAGCTTTTGGCAAGGTGGCAGCACAGGCTTGGAAAGCTGTTTGCTACCCCGAGCAGATATATGCACACAAAGAGCATTTACAATGCTATGCTCAAAGACTTTGCGGCGCTTCCCAGGACAAAGGAGAAGAAGCCTAAGGTCGGTATCGTGGGAGAGATATACGTTAAGTATTCACCCCTTGCGAACAATCACCTTAACGATTTTCTGCTGTCTGAGGGCTGTGAGCCTAACGTGCCGGGACTGTTGGACTTCGTGCTTTACTGTGCGTCGGACGCTATCAACGACGAGAAGCTTTATGACAAGAAAACCAGCCGCACGCTTATGTACGGCATTGGTTATGACGTGCTTTACAAGTTCCAGAAGCAGCAGATAAAGGTCATCAACGAGCAGGGCATTTTCCAGCCGCCTCATGATTTTGAACACCTTAGAAAGTGTGCTGACAAGTATATTAGTCAGGGCGTAAAAATGGGCGAGGGCTGGCTCATCACTGCTGAAATGGCGGCTCTTGCAGAAACAGGCACAAAGAACATAATCTGCACTCAGCCATTCGGCTGTCTGCCTAACCACATTGTTGCAAAGGGTATGTCAAGAACTATTAAGCAGGCTTATCCGGACGCAAACATAGTCGCTATCGACTATGACCCGGGTGCGACAAAGGTCAACCAAGAAAACCGTATCAAGCTTATGCTTGCTAATGCAGTCATGGATTAATAGAGAACAGAAAGATAAAACCCCCTTGGAGCGTGGCTCTGAGGGGGTTGTTTTGTGCAAAAAGCAGGCTTAATAATTGTAGCTTTTCTGTTCATGTATCTGTTCAGGTGCGATAAAGCTCAGGGCTTTAAGTTTCTCGGTGACTTTATCCGCTTCGGCTTTTGATACGTTGAAATCAAAGTCGATATAGTCGATATCATCGTTGTTATATATATCGTCTGTATCGTAAGTCCTTATTATTATGCTTACTATATTTACTTGGTTCTGTGTTCTTTTAAAGTGGTGTATATAGTCGCTGATACTCTTTTTGCGGCTGTCAAAGGCGCTGTTGTAGATATCTATTATCTGCATGGTCTCGTCTTTTGTGAGGGTGTTTTTGTCCTGCGGATTTTGGTGGCTTGAAATATAGGAAGCTGTTATGTCATCTGTTGTTGTGTTCAACGCCCACACATGATTGTATTCAGTAAGCTTTGCTTCATCTATCTTGCCTGTAAAGCCATTGCAGAAGTATGCCAGAATGTTCACTACGAAAATGATTACCATATACACTGCGAAAATGCCTACCCATTTCACAAAGCGGATTATTGTAAGCTTGCTGTTTGATGATAGTATTCTCACAAGGAGATAGCCCAAGAGAAGTGCAGGAAGAAGTATCAGGTTGCTTGTGTCGGAGAGGACGTAAGTCGTTACAGTGACTACGGCTAGGATAAGTATAATTTCACGATAGGCACTGAATATGAATGGCTTGCTCGTGTCCTTGCCGTCACGCTTTTTGTAGAGGAAATACAAAAGTGTGATAAGCAGAGCTGAGAAAATTGTGCTTCCAATGAGAAGAAGCAGGACTTTTGTGGAGTAGCCAAATTCCATAAGCTTGGCGGAAATGGCGCTCCATGCAGGACAATAGGTAACGAAATTTTCAATATCGTATGGGTACTGAACTGTAAATGGACTAATTGTGGAATAGTATATGCAAGCAGGGAGAGCAACCTCGCAGGCTGTTATTATCACCGCTGTGTAGAGCATTTCTGCAAGCCTGCCGCAGCATATCATGCACAAAAGCACCGCAAGTATCACAAAAAGGCTTGTGGAAAGCTGTAAGAACATAAATACGGCGGAATATCTTGCCAACATGTTCAGTGTGATATCCGTTGTGAGGAGTATGGCGATAAACTGAATGATGTTCCAGAATATCACAGGCAGGATATGCAGCTTCAGCAGAGTGAGAAGCTTTGAGAAGAAGCGTTCTTTTGCACCGACTGGGAGAGAATACGCAAGGTCTGCGTGGGGTTTGCTGAAAAGCTCACGGAAAAGGGTGAAAACTGTGAACACTGCGCACAGCGCTATCGCCGCAATACATACATATGCAATGGCATAGCCCTCATAATAGTTCGTTTCGCTTTCGATGTAGTGGGTGATGAACTTTCGTATGGACATCTGCATGATAAAGTTCATGAACAGCACAAGGTTTGTGATGACGAAAAGCAGTTTGTTCACCTTGAAGTCACGGCGTGAGGTCTCTATTATCCTATTCTTCGCTGTTTGCATATCCATGCACCTCCATTTCGTATATGAAGATCTCCTCCAGGGTGAGGGGGACAAGCTCTAAAACGGCAGGGGAGAGGGCGGAAAGCTTGGCGGTGATATCCGCCTTGTCGCCCTTTGTTATCACTGTGGAAACTCTTCCAAGGTTTCTGAAACTGAGTACTTCGACGCCTGCGTTTTCTATGGCGGAGCGGTCAAGCTCGCCCTCAGGTAAGGCTATCTGCACCTTTTCAAAGCCCTCTCTTACGTCGTCGATATCCTTGGCGAAAATGACTTCGCCTTTGTGTAGGAGCATTGCCTTGTCGCAAAGCTCGCCTATTTCGGTAACGTTGTGGGAGGACACGATAAGGGTCGCACCACGGTCGAAAATATCGTCAACTATCATGGTGCGGATAAGTCTGCGCATGGCAGGGTCAAGGCCGTCAAAGGCTTCGTCAAGGAGGATATACTTTGTTCGGCTGGCAAGTGCAGCCGCAACGATAGCCTGCCTTTTCATGCCCTTTGAAAACTGGGACAGCGGTTTCTTCCGTGGCAGGTCAAGCTTTGAAATAAGGTCATCGAACACCTTGTCGTCAAAGGTCGGGTAGCTGCTTTGGTAAAAGCTTTTCAGGTCATTCACTGTCAGTCTTGAAAACTGCACCGTTTCGTCGCTCACAAAGAAGATGTTCTCCTTAGCCTGCGGCCGGTCATAGACCTCTGTTTCGTCAATGGTGACGCTACCGCTGTCGGGGCGGTAGATCCCGCTTATAACACGCAGTAGGGTGGATTTACCTGCACCGTTCGAGCCTACAAAGCCGTATATGCAGCCCTCGGGGATATCCAGGGTGACGGCTTTCAGTGCCTCGTGATCTTCGTCTGCGTTTTTGAATGTAAGTGACAGGTCTTTTATTTCTATCATTCTTTGTCACTCCTTTCTTTCTGTTCCTCCGCCAGTTCTTCAAGGACGGAGGTAAGCGATCCAAGGCTTATGCCTGCCTGCATTGCGGCGGCGGCATGGAGCTTAAATTCTTCCAGCAATTTTTTCTCTATAGAGCCTTTCTGCTTTGCCACAAAGCAGCCTTTTCCTGCTACAGAATAGATTATATCGTCATGCTCAAGTCTGCTGTAGGCTTTGGCGACTGTGTTTGGATTCAGACCCAGTTCCTTTGCCAACATTCTTGAGCTTGGCAGCTTATCGTTTTCTTTCAGCACGCCTTTTGATATAAGGCTTGAGAACTGGCTGCATATCTGTTCGTAGATAGGTGCTCTTCCTGTAAGATCAAGCGTTATCACCTTGAATACCTCCTTTCGATTTTGTTGTTTCGTTTCATTTGTTCTGCTGTACCAACTGTATTATCTGTTGTAGTACACTTAGAGTATACAACTATAAGTCTGATTTGTCAAGGAGCGTGGATATTTTTCAGCACTTATCACAATACTGCATCGTTTTGATAGTTGGAAATGTACAAAAGTTCAGGCTTTGGGGAGAGAAATATTATTAAAATGTAAAAAATGTGTTTAAAGGGCTTTGTGGCTATTGACAGGGAAGAAAAATAGTGTTATACTTTAATACATAAAAGCTTAAAAGCATAAAACCTTTAAAGCGATGAACTTATACAGACATGGTAAGGGTCTGTTTTTGGAAAGGAAGTAATCACAATGGCAAATCAGGCAAAGACGATAAATCAGAAAGGTGACCTTATGTCATATCGTCCTGATATAAAGCTTCTGGACGCAACTATCCGTGACGGAGGACTTGTAAATAATTTTGGATTTTCAGACGAGTTTGTAAAAGAACTCTATAAAACTAACATAAAATCAGGCGTTGAATACATGGAATTCGGCTACAAGGCTTCTAAGGAGCTTTTTGACGTCAAGGGGTTCGGTAAGTGGAAGTTCTGTGATGAGGAGGATATCAGGGCTATCGTTGGTGAGAATGACAGTCCGCTGAAACTTTCTGTTATGGCTGACGTTGGCAGATGTGATTTCAAGAAAGATATCCTGCCAAAGAGCGAGAGCGTTATCGACATGATAAGGATCGCAACATATACTCATCAGATGCCTGGTGCGCTGGAGATGATAAACTACTGCCACGATATGGGCTATGAAACTACTATCAACATCATGGCTGTTTCTGCAAGCCGTGAGGACGATATCGCACAGGCTCTTGACCTTGTGGCAAAAAGCCCTGTTGACGTTATTTATCTTGTTGACAGCTACGGCTCACTTTTCCCAGAGCAGGTGAGAAGGCTTACTGCGCAGTATTGCGAGGTGGCTGAGGCAAGCGGCAAAAAGGTGGGCGTTCATATGCACAACAATCAGCAGCTCGCTTTTGCAAACACTATCGAGAGCATTTCTCACGGCGCAAGCTTTGCTGACGCTACAATGAGCGGAATGGGCAGAGGTGCAGGAAACTGCTTTATGGAGCAGATGCTCAGCTTCCTGAGAAATCCTAACTACAAGCTTACTCCTACACTGAAATTTGTTGAAAAGTACGTTGCTGAGGAGAGGGCAAAGGGTTCACAGTGGGGCTATGACGTGCCTTATATGCTCACAGGTGCGCTCAACCGCCACCCTCGTGCGGCTATCGCATTCCTGAAGGATAACAGAACAGATTACAACGAATTGTACATGGATCTTCTTAACGAGTTGTCATAAAATCATTCTTTCATATAAACGGCGTTTCCATAGTGATGTGGGACGTCGTTTTTGTGTTGCATAATTTTTTATCATATGTTATAATTATTTTATGTTTTCATAAAACCTTTTGGCGGATATCTCGTCATTATAGGTGAAAGGACTTTCAATGAAGTTAGGCGTGCCTTGTGAGGTGTTGCTTAAATGTAAGGGGGCGGAAAAATGGAGGACAGCAGGATAATTGAGCTTTATGAAAGCAGAGATCAGCAGGCTATCTCACAATCGAACATAAAATACGGCGGATACTGTTATTCTGTGGGCTACAATATTCTTGGAGTCAGGGAGGACACGGAGGAGTGCGTGAACGAAACTTGGCTCAGGGCATGGAACTCCATTCCGCCACAGAAACCCAGAATGCTGTCGGCATTTTTCGGGCGGATAACAAGAAATATCGCATTTGACAGATATCGTGCGTCAAAGGCCGCAAAGCGTGGAAAAGGTGAGATAGCGGCGGTCTTGGAGGAGCTTGACGAGTGCATACCCGACAAAGACACCACCGAGAGCCTTTGCGACGGGATACACCTGGAGGGGCTTATAAACGAATTTCTTGGTGAGTTGCAGGAGAGAGACAGAAATATATTTCTCCAGCGATATTGGTTTGCAGTGCCTATAAAAGAGATATCAAAAAAGTATGCTATGAACTTGAACACAGTTAAGGCGAGCCTTTTCAGAAGCAGAAATAAGTTAAAGGCTTTGCTTGAAAAGGAGGGAGTTCTTTTATGAAAACAACAGGAGAGGATATTTTCAAGGCTTTGGAAAACGTTGACGAACATTATATAGAAGAATGTCAGCAGAGCGGAAGCGGAGTAAAGATAAAAACAGTGTGGAAAAAGTGGGTGGCTGTGGCGGCTTGCGGAGTTATCGCTACTGTGACGGGCGTTATGATGTTTGCAGGCAGGTCGGACAAAGATATAAAAGTGGGCGCAGGTCAGCAGGCGAGCGGCGAGGAAGACACACTGGCGTGTAAAGTTCCTTGGAACGAATATGCAATGAACGGCAAGTATGAGACCTTTGAATATAACGATGTGAAATATGTTTCAATGGGACCTGTGGATAAGTCTTTTCTTGACAGCAAGCTCACCACCATGACCCTTGAAACGGAAAATTATGAGACAAACCAAAAGGAAACAACAAAAGCGGATATTTATTCAATAAAGGACTTGTCACCAAGCGTTTATCTGGCAGTGGTCTTTGATGACGGCTCTGTGGCGTGGTATGACGATTGGGAATACTCACCTGATTACAAAGCCGATATGACCCTTGATGACATTATAAATGACGTAAGTCTTGAAAAAACGGCTCGTGTGGACTATGCTTACAATGACGCAGGAATGGGCAGGCTCAGAAAGTATACTAATATCGACCTCTCAAAGCTGCTTGACCTGTTAAAGGACGATAATGGTTCATACAATGCGGTCTATGAGGGAGACGCTTATGAGAGCGACCCTGATATTAATTTGTCGGTAACAAATGATGATGAATATTACATTGAGGGCGGAATAACAATAAGCTTCTATGTAGAAAGACTTGACGTCAACGGTACGGCTTATTTTACTGCTAACGGAGATCTGTATGTTCAGCTTTTTGCAGGAGATATATTAAAATTTGATATAGGCGGTGAAAAGGCAGAAAAGCTTGAAAACTGGCTCAATGAGAACTGCGAATACACTGACGAAAAGAAAAACGCTGAGGTCGCTGACGATGTTGACCCTAGTGAGAAAGCAGTGACTTCTGTCGCCAAGGACGATTCTGATATGGCCGACGAAGTTGATATTGGATATATCGACTATTTTGAGGACGTTGGGGACAATACCTTTACAACAAAGGACGGCAGGCTCACGGCGAAATACTCCTATGAGGTAAGCGGAGGCGAGTTCATAAGCCATATTACCTACACAAACAACTGGGACAAAGACATGGTGCTTGACTTCACGACTGACCAGTATATCACCACAGAGGACAGTAAGGGCAATTCCACGAGCTATGGCGAAAATGGCGACAGAAACACCATGAACACTTTGCTCAAAGCCGGAGAGAGCTACACGTATGACAACAAGACGGATATTGGTGCCGACTACGTGAAAGGCACGGCAAAGATAACGCTTATCGCAAACACTGCAAGCGATAAAAACTGCAATGTAGTAAACTATGTGACGCTAAAAGATATAGAGATAGATTTTCAGTAATGAAATAGTTTAATGTGTAGTGGAGAACTGAATTTTTTCGATAAAAAAGATAAAAGCCTGTCGTATCGGACTGATACGGCAGGCTTGATTTTATTTGTGCTTGTAGACCACACGCTCTTTTACGTCTATCTGCTTGTAGGATATTTTGAAGCCTATCCATGTGGCAAATGGATAGAGTAGAGGGAATATGGCGGTCATGATGAAAACAAACGGGGACATATCTTTCACGTCGGCGGAGTGGGCAGCCCAATCTATAAGAGGATAGAAGCAGGCGTCGAGAAGCTTATAGGCAGGCATGAAGTTGAACGAACCGCTGAATTTTGATATCATCAGCAGTATCATTGTTATGTAGCATGGTATGCTTGCAATAAGACCAAGTGTGAAGCCATAGTTAGGGCAATCCTTTTCACCGTGGAAGGTGACCTTATTTCTGGCTTCCTCTCCCTGTTTCAGACCAAAGTCAGCCATAAGGCAGACCACTGTGAGAAGTCCTGTAAGACCGAAAATTATATTTGCCAATGCACCGAAAGGCTTTGCAACTGCGATAAAAAAGAGAAATACGAAAATTCCGAAGAACTCTGTTTCCACCCATTTCAGCAGTGCGGTGAGTATAGCTTTTTGTTTGTTGTATTTTTCCATTTTAATACTCCCGATAAAAAAATAGTATAAGATGATTATACCACGTTATCGTGATATTTTCAACTGTTATGCAGATTTTTCATCTGATAATCACAAAAGCTTCGGGCAGGATAATAACATAAAAAGGAGAGTGATAGCCATGAAAAAGCGTGACAAGAGCCGTTTTCCGCAGGCTTCAGACGGCACAAAGGTATACAAGCCCCATGACGTTATCTCGGCAGGTCAGGAATATGTTGTGACGGACAATTACACTGCGCCAAACGGCAGAGTATACAATCGTCAGGAGCAGAATGCAGGCTGGGCGAGAAAATGGGTAGACGAGAACGAAAAGTAGCCGTTGAAAAACCTCCGCAGGTGTGATATAATTACAGTATATCATGATCTGCGGGGGGTATTTTTATGAAAAAAACAGCATTGGTAACAGGTGGCTCTGGTGGGATAGGCTCGGAGATATGCAGGGCGCTTGCTGAGGACGGCTGGCAGGTGGCTGTATGCTACAAGAATGGCAGGGCGGCGGCGGAAGCTTTGGTATCTGAGCTTAAAGAGCGTGGCTTATGTGCAGAGGTTTTTTACTGCGACATTGGCGACAAGGACAGTATAGATAAATGCGTGGCGGAAGTCAGGGACAGTTTGGGCTTTGTTACGCTTCTTGTAAACAACGCAGGCACAGCGGATATAGAGCTTTTTACTGACATGACTGACGAGAAGCTATGCGAGATGATGAACGTGAATCTGCTTGGTGCAATGCGTATGAGCAGGGCAGTGCTTCCTGAGATGATAAGGGAACACAGTGGAAATGTGATAAATATAACCTCCGTATGGGGCGAAAAGGGAGCTTCCTGCGAGGTTGCATACTCGGCGGCAAAGGCTGGGCTTATAGGATTTACGAAGGCGTTGTCGAGGGAAGTTGCCATAAGCGGTATAAGGGTGAACTGCGTATCCTGCGGAATGATAGACACGAAAATGAACGGCGAGCTGACGGATGAAGATGTTCGTGTGATAGTTGATGACATACCGGCAGGCAGGATAGGCAAGCCGAGAGATGTGGCGAATGTTGTGCGTTTTCTCAGTGGAGAGGGAGCAGATTACATTCACGGGCAGGTCGTCAGAGTGGACGGGTGCTGGATATAGGTCACTCGCCGTGACGGGCATTTTACGCTGCAATTTGTGATATGATGTAATTTTGCACCGCTTTTTGAAATGTGTAGGTGAGCGATGCCGTGGTTGCCATATCCTTGATGCCAAATTATTTTGGGGTGACATTGTGTGATATTTTTCAACAATTCAACGGGCGAGAAATATCGGGCTGTCGCATTTCGGTGAAACCGAAATTGAGCCAGGCCCCTACAATGCTGAATTTTTACAAGTTCTGAGAACGGGCGACCTCAGGTCGCCCCTACAGATCATTCGGGCAAGTTTGTTGTGCCGCAAAGTCGCTTTGCTTGGTGCTTGTGCACAACTTTGGTCAGCTATGCTAATTCCTCATTCCTCACTCCTCATTCCTCATTCAGTGTGTATACTCTCCACACACATCTGCATATACTAAGTTAAAACATTTCTCCCCATCAGGACAAGGAGGTCAGTATATGGATTATCTTATGCTTGTGGATAAATTCAATCCCATAGATATGGGATTTTACGATCGTGTGGAGTTGACAGAGGTGAACGGCAAGTTTATGGAATCTCAGGCAGGAAACAGGCTCAGGCTTCTGCTCAAAAAGGCGGAAGCTGACGGCATAAAGCTGAAAATTATTTCTGCCTATCGCTCTTTTGAATATCAGCAGATGCTTTGGGAGCGTGAAGTATCTCACGAAATGTGGGGCGGTCTGAGTTATGAAAAGGCTGTGGAAAAGGTGGGCAGAACTCTCGCTCTCCCCGGGTCAAGCGAACACAACACCGGGCTTGCTGTGGATCTCGGCAGAGAGGGTGACAATGATGTGAGCGACGATTTTTACAAGACGCCTGAATCACGGTGGCTTTGTGCAAATGCCGCAGATTTCGGCTTTATCCTCCGCTATCCTCGCCTTAAAGAGCAGATGACCGGCATTGATTTTGAACCGTGGCATTATCGTTATGTGGGCGTTGAAGCCGCTCGTATCATTGCCGCAGGCGGGCTTTGCCTTGAGGAGTTTCTGCACTTTTACTCGGAAAAATATATCTGAAAATCCTGTGAAAATAATTGACAGAAAGAGCATTGTGTAGTATAATTATAACAAAGCTATGAGCGATAGCCGCAAGTTTTTGTATGCTATTGCGAAAGAAAGGAAGTTTTGTTATGTCAAACTATTCAAGAAAAAAGTCGTTCTGGACTTTAATGGGTGCGATGATACTTGTTGTTGCGTCAACTGCGCTTTTTGTATACAAATATTTTGAGGATAAGGAGCATGCCGAAAAGTGGAAAGACTATGAGGAGTGCGGTATACAGTAAATAACAGACAGCTTTAAAGGCACTGCTTTTTGTGAGCAGTGCCTTTGTATATCAACACAATTCATTGATGTAAAGTTTATCAAAATCGCTGAAAAAGCGTGCTTGCACTTGAAATGCAGTTTGAAATGTGATATAATAGTCGTAATGACCTGATGACAAACTTGTTCTAGGGAGGGACGTTATAATGCAGATAAGAGAATCAGCTGAAAATTATCTTGAAACGATACTTATTCTCAGTCAGCGCAAGGGCAAAGGCGAGGTAAGAAGCATAGATATAGTAAACGAACTTGAGTTTTCAAAGCCGAGCGTAAGTGTGGCAATGAAAAATCTCCGTGAGAACGGCTATATAACTGTTGACAAGGACGGTTATATTCGTTTGACAGACAAGGGCTTGGAGATAGCCGAGAAAATGTATGAGCGTCATACGTTGCTTTCACAGTGGCTCATAAAGCTTGGTGTTGACGAGAAAGTTGCAGTAGAGGACGCTTGCCGTATGGAACACGTTATCAGTGCGGAGTCCTTTGCGGCTATCAAAAAGCACACAGGTATGGCTTGATAAGATGATAATTGCCGTGGGTCTTCCTGCGGCATTTTTTATTGCAAACCAAAAAAGGAGAACAGCTTTGCCGTTCTCCTTTTTCTGTTATTTGAATTTGTCTTTGAGCTTGTCAAAGAATGTTTTGCGCTTTGCGTAGTTCTTTTCGCCGAGGGACTTTTCGTAGTCACGGAGCTTTTCTTTCTGCTCTTTGGTCAGATTGCGTGGAACTTCAACTGTTACACGAACGTAGTGGTCGCCGTGGTCGTTTCTGTTTACCTTCTTTATGCCCTTGCCTCTCAGGCGGAACACTGTGCCTGTCTGTGTACCCTCTGGCACTGTGTATTTTACCTTGCCGTCAACTGTAGGAACTGTTATCTCGTCACCGAGAGTAGCCTGTGCATAAGTAAGCGGTATCTCTGTCCACACGTCATAACCGTCACGCTCGAAAATAGGGTCAGGTCGAACTGTAATGTTGATGTGCAGGTCGCCGTTAGGACCTCCGTTTATACCGCAGTTGCCCTCACCGCCTACTCTAAGTGTCTGACCATCGTCGATGCCAGCAGGAACGTTTATCTCCTTTTCAGATACCTTCTTTACTCTGCCCTGACCGTTGCAGGTATGGCAAGGGTTGTCGATTATCTGACCCTTACCGCCACAGCGACTGCAAGTCGTGGTCTGAGCAATGTTTCCGAAAGGCGTTCTCTGTGTTATCCTTACTGTACCAGTGCCGTGGCAGTCAGGACAGGTCTTAGGCGAAGAACCTGCGGCTGCGCCTGTGCCGTGACAGTCAGGACATTTTTCGGCTCTGTTTATGCGAATTTTCACAGTCTTGCCCTTGCAGGCTTCCATGAAGTCAAGAACAACGTTCGCTCTTATATCCTCGCCACGTCTTGGAGCGTTAGGGTTAGCAGAACGTCCGCCGCCGAAGCCACCGCCAAATCCACCGAAAATGGAATCGAATATATCGCCCATATCGCCAAATCCGCCGAAGCCTCCTGCACCTGCTCCACCGCCTGCACCGTAGTTCGGGTCTACGCCTGCGTGACCAAACTGGTCATATCTTGCTCTTTTATCTTTATCTGAAAGCACCTCATAAGCTTCATTTACTTCCTTGAACTTTTCCTCGCACGCTTTGTCGCCGGGGTGAAGGTCAGGGTGATACTGCTTTGCAAGCTTACGGAATGCCTTTTTTAATTCATCGTCTGTGGCAGTTTTAGAAACGCCAAGCACTTCATAGTAATCTCTTTTTTCAGCCATATAAACGCCCATGCTCTGTAAGCTGCAGATCGTGAAAGTCTTGGGGCATGGGCTTGCCTCCTTTTTGTAAGTATAGTCCTTTCACGCTTTTCACACAGCCTTTTAATACGGCAATAGCCCCTGCTCGGAAAATCGGAGCAGAGGCAGCCGTTATGATTTATTCTGCGTCAGTAAATTCAGCGTCTATAACGTCGTCGCCACCGTTGTTTGAAGCGCCGCCGTTGCTGCCGCCATTTGCTCCGCCCATGTTGTTAGGGTCAAAGCCTGCGGCACCGCCTGCTGCCTGCTGTGCCTGTGCAGCCTGCTGATATACCTTAGTTGCAACGCCCTGGAATGTTTCCTCAAGCTCCTTGTGCTTAGCCTTGATAGCCTCGATATCAGTACCCTTGAGGGCTTCCTTAAGAGCGTCTATCTTAGCCTGACAAGCTGACTTGTCAGCAGCGTCTACCTTGTCGCCGAACTCGCCCAGTGACTTTTCAGCCTGGAAGCAAAGCTGGTCAGCAGCGTTTCTTGCGTCAACGTCCTCTTTCTTCTTAGCGTCCTCTGCTGCATATGCCTCAGCTTCCTTGACAGCCTTATCTATATCGTCCTTAGACATATTTGTTGAAGAAGTGATCGTGATGTTCTGCTCCTTGCCTGTGCCAAGATCCTTAGCGGAAACGTGTACGATACCGTTAGCGTCGATATCGAATGTTACCTCGATCTGTGGAACGCCTCTTGGAGCAGGAGCGATTCCGTCAAGTCTGAACATACCGAGCTGTTTGTTGTCCTTTGCGAACTCACGCTCACCCTGAAGTACGTTGATATCAACGGCTGACTGATTATCAGCGGCAGTTGAGAATATCTGTGACTTCTTTGTAGGTATAGTTGTGTTTCTCTCGATGATCTTTGTGCAGATACCGCCCATTGTTTCAAGACCAAGTGACAGTGGAGTTACATCGAGGAGGAGCAGACCGTCCTTAACGTCGCCTGCGAGAACGCCGCCCTGATATGCAGCGCCAAGTGCTACGCACTCATCTGGGTTGATGCCCTTGAATGGCTCTTTGCCAAGGAATTTCTTAACAGCTTCCTGAACGGCTGGTATTCTTGAAGAACCGCCGACCATAAGGACTTTCTGAAGCTCGTTAGCTGACAGACCTGAGTCTGAAAGTGCCTGACGAACTGGTCCCATTGTTGACTCAACAAGGTCTGCTGTCATTTCGTTGAACTTAGCCTGTGTAAGTGTCATTTCAAGATGCTTTGGACCTGTAGCGTCTGCTGTGATGAATGGGAGAGAGATAGTTGATGAAGCAGTAGAAGAAAGCTCTATCTTAGCCTTTTCAGCAGCCTCCTTGAGTCTCTGCATTGCCATTTTATCCCCTGAGAGGTCAACACCCTCAGTCTTCTTGAACTCTGCGATCATCCAGTCGATAATTCTCTGGTCGAAGTCGTCGCCACCCAGGTGGTTGTTACCTGCTGTAGCAAGAACTTCTGTAACACCGTCGCCCATTTCGATGATAGATACATCGAATGTACCGCCGCCCAGGTCGTAAACCATGACCTTCTGATCCTCTTCCTTATCGATACCGTAAGAAAGTGCAGCGGCTGTTGGCTCATTGATGATTCTCTTAACTGTCAGACCTGCGATCTGACCTGCGTCCTTAGTAGCCTGTCTTTGTGCGTCTGTGAAGTATGCAGGAACTGTGATAACAGCCTCTGTTACCTTTTCACCCAGATAAGCCTCAGCGTCAGCTTTCAGCTTCTGGAGTATCATAGCTGAGATCTCCTGTGGAGTGTAATCCTTGCCGCCCATGTGAGCCTTGTAGTCAGAGCCCATATGTCTCTTGATAGAAATTACAGTGTTGTCATAGTTTGTAACAGCCTGTCTTTTTGCTACCTGACCGATAAGTCTGTCGCCGTTCTTTGAAACGCCAACTACCGACGGAGTTGTTCTTGCACCCTCGCTGTTAGGGATAACAACGGCTTCGCCGCCCTCCATAACTGCTACACAAGAGTTTGTTGTACCTAAATCTATACCGATGATTTTGCTCATAAGATCAAGTCCTTTCAAAATTTACTTAATTTATATCAAGACCTTAAGTCCCGATGTCTTTGTTTATGGGTTTGCTACTATTACCATTGCGTGTCTTATTACCTTGCCGCCTATGGTGTAGCCGTTTTGAAGCACCTGCGCCACAATATTTTCACCGAGGTCAGGGTCGTCAACTGTGCTTACAGCCGTTGCAACGTTCGGGTCAAATTCCTTGCCCGCAAGCTCCATGACCTCAACGTTGAGTTTTTTCAGAGCGTCGCTGAACTGATTGAAGATCATTTCAACACCCTGTTTATAAACTGCGTCCTGAGTTTCTGTGCCTAACGCTCTTTCAAAGTTGTCAAACACCGGCAGGAAGCCGTTTATCACATTTCCCTTTGCTGTGTCTGTAAGCTCCAGTCTTTCCTTTGCGCTTCTTTTTCTGAAGTTATCATATTCAGCCATAAGTCTGAGATACTTGTCATTTGCTTCGGCAAGCTCTTTTTTCAGCTTTTCTGTTTCGCTCTCCTCCGCCTTTTTCTTTGTATCCTCAGTGGCATTTTCTGCGGTATCCGCCGCTTCTTTCACTTCTTCGCTTTCAGCAGAGGTGTTTTCCTCTTTTTCAAGCTCGGTGTCCTTTTCAGTTTCCTTACTCAATTTACGCCGCCTGCCTTTCTCTTTATTCATTTTCGTCATCTTCTTTGTTTTGCTCTTGTGGCTTTTCGGATATCATTTCCGATATCTTTCCTGTGAAATACTCGAGATATGGGATAAACTTCGCATAGTCGAGCCTCATAGGACCTATAAGCCCCAGCGCACCTGCTGTTTTGCCGTCCTTTGAGAACGGAGCTGTTATAATAGAGGAGTTGTGGATAACAAACCCGTCACGCTCAGGGGAGAACATAACGTGAAGCCCTGAGAACGTTTCGTCAATAAATCCTTTAAGCTCCTTCTGATTATCGAGAAAGCTTATTATCTCATTTTGGTTGAAGTCCTTGCAGGTGAGAAGATTACTCTGACCTTTGATAGACACGCTGCTCATTTCCTTTGTCATCTTCATTATCTCGGAAACAAGCGGTGAAAGGGTCATCATGTACGTTCCCATTGCTTCTGTGAGCTTTTCAAGATAAGCGTCCGAAAGACTGTCGATAGGCACGCCGTTGAGATTTTCCTTTACGAAGTTATCAAAAAACTCAAGCTGATCCTGACTGAGGTCGAACTCCAATCGGCAAACCTTATTCTTAATAGAGCCGTTGGACGTTATCATCAAAATAACGTACATTCTCTTTCCTGTAGGTATTACCTCTACCTTTGAGATAAGCGAGAACTTTGGCGTTGCGTTTGCGACCACCGCCGCACATTTCGTAAGATCCGCCAATGCCATTGAAGCCTTGTTCACAAGGTCTTCCTCTGTGACATATTCCTGCGGTATCATTGAATCCAGCATCTTCTTTTCATTTGCTGTAAGCTGGTTTTGCTCCATGAGCTGGTCAACATAAAGCCTGTAGCCCTTATATGTTGGTATTCTGCCTGCGGAGGTGTGTGGCTGTTCGAGATAGCCTTGCTTCTCAAGCTCTGCCATTTCATTTCTTATGGTCGCTGAGGACGCTTTGACGTGAGCCATTATCGCCTTTGAGCCTACAGGCTCGCCTGTTACGATATATTCATTGACTACCGCTGAAAGTATTTTCAGCTTGCGGTCGTCCATTTGCTCACCACCCGTTCTTCTTGTTAGCACTTATTGTATTTAAGTGTTAGCACTCTTTCTTCTCGAGTGCTAAGTATAGTTTATACCCTTTTGACGATTTTGTCAAGGGGTTTAAGACTATTTTTCTCACAAATTTCAAAAATATTTGAACTTCTTTTCCGTCATATTGCACAACACTTTGCTGAAAATGCAAAAAGCGGGCAGACCGCAGTGGTCTGTCCGCCCGATGTTGGAAAAAAGATCAGATAAAATTATTCTTTTGTATAAGCAGAAAGATCAGGAACAGCAAGCAGGCTGTCGTCTGCTTCGCCTATGGAATCTACAGTGAAGTAAACTGCACTTGATTCGTCAGCACCCTCTGGGAGCATAACTACCTGCTTAAGGTCATATGTAGCACCGTCAAAGCCGTAAACTATCTGACCCTCACCGCCTGAAACACTGCTGTCGAGGTTATAATACTCTTGAACAACGTTTGTTGTTGTGTCAATATATGCGTGGTCGAAATCGAGGGTCGCTCCGAAAAGTATGTCGGCTGACTTCCACTGATTTCCGTCGTCGTCCTCAATGCTGTAGGTAGTCGTGCCTTCTGAAACGTTGTAAAGCTTTCCGTCGCCAGGGCAAACTGTGTATGACTTCATGCCCTGAACTGTGAGTGCCTGATAAGCCTTGCCGTCCTTTATGCAGATAGTATACTTTGTGCCGTTGTTTGACATCTGTCCTGTAAGGCTCGCAAGATAGTTGCCGTCATACTTGTCTTTTAACTGCTCGAAAGCTCTGAAATCGCCGTCAACGTCATAATCTGTTGTGCCAACATTTGTGACAGCACTTTCGTCTGCAGTGCTTTCAGCAGGAGCGGCAGACTCTGCGGCAGCCGTTGTTGTAGTAGTTGTTTCAGCCTTTGAAGAGCTTGCAGTATCGCTCTTAGTGCAGCCTGCCATTGCTGTACACATTGCCAAAGCTGCAATAATAGTTACCATTTTCTTGTTCATAATATTTTGCCTCCGAAAAATGACAAGAATTACTCGGCTGACTCAGCGCCTGACTCAACACCGAGTTCAGCGTCATAAGGAATATCTTCAGTGTCCTTATCGAAAGACTGCTCTGTCCAACTGTCAAAATCGTCAGGGAGCTTGACTTCAACGTTTTCAGTTGTGAATGAGTTTACTGTAACAGTAGTCGTTGAGCCGTCAGAGATAGTTTCTATCTTAACAATATCCTTTGTGTCAGCATTGAAGTAATACTTGAATGTTGTTGTGAAAGAATAATCGTCAGAATCGCTTGTGTCGAGAGTTACGCCTGATTCAAGCTCAATATCAGGATCTTCTGTGCTTTCAAAAGTTTCGCAGATAAGACCGTCGTCAGTTGTTTCAGAGCTTATGAACTTGTAGCTGTCGTTAATGCCGTATCCTATTTCGCTCTTGAAGTCGTCGATAGATTCTTCCATATCAACAGTGTAATACGTTTTTGACTCGCTGTCAAGTGTGTACATAACGCCGTCGATAGCATAGATATCCATATCCATGCCCATAACGTTCATTTTCATGTGCATATTGCCGCCTGCTATCTCAACAACGGCTGATGAATTGTCATATTCGCTTGCCACTGTCATGTCGATAGCAAGGCTCTCTCCCTGTATCTTCTTTGTATACTGCGCTGTGAGAGTATCCTCGAGATCTGTGGCTGTGCCTGCTTCTGAAGCAGTTGACTCGTCAGCGGCTGCGCTTGTTTCTGCCTTTGATGTGCTGTCTGCTTTTGATGAGCTTGAAGAACTGCTGTCAGAACAGCCTGCCATTACTGCGCATGACATTATAAGTGAAACGAGAAGTGCAGTTATTTTTTTCATATAAATACCTCTTTCTGAAATTTTAATAAATTATTATAGTTATATAACCTATACTCAAAACTATAACACATTTCACAAATAACGTCAATAGATTTTGTGAAATATTTTTCCCTTTTCGTATCGAACCACAAATCAGCAAAGCTAAGAAAGCATGATTTAGGTATTTATAATCAAACATATTTATGGTATAATGTGAATAGTAAGAATAAAAGGAGCGAATTATGAGATACGATAATATACATAAAGGCAAATTTCTATCAAGGCCGAACCGGTTTATCGCCAACGTTGAGATAGACGGCAAAGCCGAGGTCTGCCATGTGAAAAATACGGGCAGATGCAAAGAGCTTTTGATCGAGGGGTGTACTGTTTGGCTTGAACATTCAGACAGCGAATCGAGAAAGACCGCTTTTGACCTTGTTGCAGTGGAAAAAGGTGACAGGCTCATAAACATGGACAGCCAAGCCCCGAATAAGGCGGTAGGGGAGTGGCTGAGAGAAAAAATGCCTTTTGGCGAGGGCTTCTCGGTCTATCCCGAAAAGAAATACGGCAACTCACGTTTTGATTTTTACTTAGAGTCGCAGGATAGGAAGATCTTCATGGAGGTCAAGGGCTGTACGCTGGAGAAAGACGGCGTTGTGCTTTTTCCTGACGCTCCTACCCTCCGTGGGGTGAAGCATATAGAGGAGCTTTCTCACTGCCTTGATGATGGGTATGAGTCTTATATAATGATACTCGTTCAGATGAGCGATGTGAAATATTTCACTCCAAATTATGACACTCACCCTGAGTTCGGAGAAGCTTTGGAGAAAGCTTCCCGAAAGGGCGTGAAGATACTATGCTATGACTGCAACGTGACTCATGACTCTATGACAGTGGGCAAGCCTGTTAAGGTGAAGCTGGGCAGGTAATATGACGGCTCGTCCTGCATATACATTATAATACTAAGATGTATATGGGAGTGACAGCATTGGATATAAAGAAAGTCTGCCTGCGTTGTGTTGCAGTTATAATTGTGGCGTTCGTTATGCCCACGGGGATATGGCTTTATGCAAGATCTGCAAGCAGGTTCGGCAGGGTGGCGGCTGTGGCGGCAGGGGTGGCGATGGGAGAATACAAGCCTTATTTTTCTGCTGATGATGATAGCAAAGCAACTGTGCAGACCGCATATCCAAGTAAACTTGAAGCGGCAGTGGTGTCAAAGCACAGTATATGGGATATGGATATGGCGCCACAGGAGAAGCAAACGCCCTCTGTAAGCGCAGAAGTGCCAAGTCCTTTGCCTGCTCAGGACGTGACGGACAAGATACCATACCCTGCAAGCATGGATGGAAATGACGGTGTTATAGAAAAATACACCTACGGCAGATATGACGGCGAGCAGTATTTTGACCTTGACGGCGGCGGTCAGGTGAGAAACTGCACTGAGCTTTCAAATGATGAGCTTTATGAGGAAAGCTCAAAGCCATATGATTTTCAAATAGACGGAAATTCCTCTGAGCCGCAGATACTTATTTATCACACCCATGCCACGGAAAGCTTTGAGCCCACAGACAAAGACCACTATGACAGCTCCTTTTCCTGTAAGACCACCGACCCTGAAATGAATATGCTGTCGGTAGGGGACAAGATATGCGAACAGCTTGACAAAGCAGGCGTTGCGTATATCCACGATACACTTGTGCATGATTATCCCAGCTATGACGGCTCTTACGATTCAAGCCGAATGGCGGTAAAGCAGATATTGGAGGAGTACCCCTCTATAAAGGTATGTCTTGACGTTCACCGTGACGGCATAGAGCGTGAGGACGGCACAAGGCTCGCACCTGTGGCGGAGATAGATGGCAGGGAAGCGGCTCAGCTTATGATAATATCAGGGTGTGATGACGGCACTATGGGTATGCCTGACTATATGAAGAATTTTCACTTCGCTTGTGCCTTGCAGTCGGCTTTGGAGAGCGATTGGCAGGGACTTACACGTCCTATTCTGTTTGACTATCGCCACTATAATCAGGACTTGACCACCGGCTCGCTTCTTATAGAGGTGGGAAGCCACGGCAATTCTATCACTCAGGCTCAGTATACAGGCGAGCTTATAGGAAAGACCTTGGGTGAGATGTTCGGAGGAGAATAGGTGCAATAACGCACAAAATATGTGTGGCGAATTGTCTTAAAATGCCGAAAATACGGCTTTTAGCGGTTGGTGTAGGTTTGTCAATCATATTGGACACTATTATTAAGAAATTCGATAGGCGAAAACCATTTGAGGGGACGCATAGGACGGTTGTTTGTTCGACTTAAACGTGCAGCTAGCTGCACGTTTAAGTCGTCGCAGGAATAAAACCTATGGCACGAATAGAATTTGTTGTGATCTTCTCGGTGACTGCGCTCTACTTTGCCATTGTGCCTGGGCGTATATGGACGAATGAGTTTGTGTTCAATGCCAAGTTGTGAGAGCGTATTCTCAAACAGCGTTTTCTTGTCTCTTTTGCTTGGCGAAAAGCGGTTAGTAAATTCAAATCCATTGTCGGTCTGAATACATTTCACCGTTATTCCTCTGCGTTTGTACCATTTCACCAGCCTGTTTACAAAGTCTGCTGAAGAATAGGTGCTTTGCTCCTCATATCCGTATAAAAATCTTATCCTGGTATACTCATCGATCGCCGTGTATTGGTACAGCTTCATCTCAGGGTCAGCTATACACTTTCTCGGAACTACCTTTACGTCCACCTGAATACGCTCTCCGGGGTATGTCATCTGCTCGTATGGCTTTGGTTTATACGTCGCTTTCTTCGGCTTTTTCGGAAGCATTCCTAGTTTTTTCATAACCCTGTAAAGACTTTCAAGACAGCGTGTATACCCTTGTTTCCTGAGACGATGCCATAGTTCGGGAAGCTCAAG
>OMCG01000252.1_pt1 | contig 41727 bp, 35 predicted proteins | sample 1674071 | NCBI WGS metagenome assembly OMCG01 (sample SAMEA103958139, study PRJEB25191) | human gut metagenome | biome: human-associated habitat [ENVO:00009003]; feature: intestine environment [ENVO:2100002]; material: feces | place: Germany | collected 2013/2015 | reverse complement strand
TGGACAAGGGTCTCTATACAACTCCTGTAAATGACTATTTTAAGCAGGGAGAGTATGAGAGGGTCATCAACCGCAGCTTGCAGGAATACCACCCGGACTACTGGAAGGACAGAGAAGCCGCCAAAGCGAAACAAGCAGAAAAACGAAAGGAGCGTGAACGTTAATGGAACTGCGAGAATTGACCCAGCCCGAGCAGAAATACACCTACCGTCAAAGTCACCAGCTGGATGCCCAGACGGGATGTATCGGGTATCTGCGTGGGGACTTTGGTACCACCGGGAAAGAGTTCTATTCCAGTTGGTTCAACAACATGGCGTATCTGAAAACACCGGAATTCCGGGCAGAACTTGACCAGGTGATAAACGCTTTGCGGGAGGATTCCCAGTATGGCGGTATCCTGGCAGACCGAAGCAGCCTGTCCAACGCCTGCCGCCAGTCCACCACGCCGAAGTTTGGGCGAGATGAATTTGGCTTTCGGGTGAATACCCAGGACTATGCCTATCTGCTGCGGCTGAATCCCAGTCCCGGCGACTATAACTTCTATGTCTATTGCTATAAACGAGATTACCTGGACCGGAATATGCGAAATGCCGAGTACGGCATTCGGTTTATTACCCCCAACTACAAGGAGAAGTTCCGCATTGCGGACGGTGACAGCATCCGCATGACCTTCCCCTCTGGAGAAACGCAGGATAAGCCCTGCCGGTTTGTAGATGAAACCCATCTGGAGGTTGGAAACAATCTCTACCACATCTGCGAGTTTGCGGAGTTGGCGCAGCGCAACGGTGTCCGGCTCATCCCCCTGCGTCAGTCGCTCCCGGAGAAGTGTGTCAGTACTCTGGAAAGCACCGGTGAGATTATCTCCATTACCAGGGGCGAAAACGGTTATACCCCCACAGGGCAGTACCCGCAGGATGGTGTTTCCCCCAAAGAGGCTGCCGCCGCTCTCAACGAAGCTGCCGGTATCACCAGAGCGCAGGAAGCCGCTATGGTAGCAGGCAGCATGTTCGGCTGGGACACGCCCGCCGCCGACCCCAAGAATTACGATGCCAAGGGTGTACCTATCAAAAATCACAGAGAGAGGGATGCAAGATGATGTATGAAGTTACCGTCCAGGCAATCAGCCAAGGCCATGTCACCGTGGAAGCGGATTCTCCCGAAAAGGCGGAGGCCGCAGCCAGGAGCAAGCTGTTCACCGGCGCGATTCACTGGGAATCCACAAAAATGGAGTTTTCCAGTGCTGCCAAACAGAAAGCATAAGGTGATGCCATGTCAGACCGCCCCAATATCATCTGGAGCAATGAAAATCTGGATTATGAGGATTGGCGGGATTCTCTGGCAGAGGATTACCCAGATTTGACGGAAGCCCAGCGGGAGGCGCTTATGTATGAGCTGAACGCCGACTACCTGGATGACGAACGTACCAATCTGAATATTCAGCTGTCCCAGCCCATTTTAGTCATTGCTGATCTGGGCCGTTGGAACGGACGGGTCATGGGCTACAAGGAAATTCCCTCCGGCAATATCCGGGATTGCCTCTACAGTGACACCGACTACAGCACATGGTACATGGATAAGCTGGGCGACCTTCGGTGCGATGCTGTTCACCACGACGGCACCAACCACTACCTCTACCGCACCTACAAGGACGGCGTGACCGAGGAACAGATTGACCGACTGAAAGGAAAAATCTACAATGGAACCGCAACCCGTGCCGACATTACCCGGCTCACCCGCCGTCTGGGCGACGAAATAGCCCGGGTCTACGGCTGGGAGATTCCTAAACCCAAGTTAAAACAGCAAGAAGCAAGATAAGGATGTGAAACAATGGACAAGAAAACAGCGATCTGCCAGTATCTCAAAAAGTACCATACCGGTGGAGAAAGAGCCGTTTACAGCAGTGAGCTGCAGCGGCTCTTTTCCATTGACGGGCGAGGCCTGCGCAGAAAGATCAACAGTCTGCGGCAGGATGGCTACCCCATTTGCAGCGACGAACGGGGCTACTACTATGCCGACAGCCAGGAGGAGATCAACGGTACGGTATGTCGGCTGAATCAGATGGTGACAAAAGTATCCAATGCCAGGACGGGACTCCTGTATGCCTCTATCCAAGACAGCGGAATTACGGTGGAAGTGTCCGTTACCGTTCGATAAGGAGGAACTATGCCCAGAAAAAGTGATATCCTCTCGGAACTTCTCTCCTCCAAAACCCAGGAGATTGTAAGCAGCCCCGGAAAATACACAGCATTTCTTCAAACTGCGGCCCGAAATTACAAGTACGGTTTTCAAGAGCAGGTGCTGATTCATGCGCAACGCCCGGATGCCTCCGCCTGTGCGGAAATCGGCGTGTGGAACCGGCTGGGCCGTTGGGTAAACCGGGGTGCCACCGGTATTGCCCTGCTCCGGGGCCCAAACCTTCCATATCGTATCCACTATGTGTTCGATGTTTCAGATACCAACAGCCGGGAGAATCGGGAAATTTCCCTTTGGCAGATGAAGCCGGAGTACGAAAACGAGGTCATCCATACCCTACAGGGTAAGTTCCTGCTGGATTCCAATAATGATTGGGGTGAGGTTGTAGAGGCACTTTCCCAGCAGCTTGCGGAGGAAGCCGCCGGAGATTACCTTCCCGACCTGCTGAACAACAAGCAGGACAGCTTCCTGGAGGAGTTGGACGATGGCAGCATCGCCAGATGGTTCAAAGAGTCAGTCAGTGAAAGTGTCCGCTATATGGTTTTCCATCGCTGCGGCTATGCACCCGAGCTGGACAATGATGTCTTTGGGCGTATCCAGGACTTCAATACCGAGATCACCGCCTCCCTGTTGGGTTCGGCTGTCAGCACTCTGTCCGAATCCATCCTTCGGGAAATTGGTGTCGCTGTAAAATCTCTGGAACGGCAGCAGTCTCGCACATTTGATTCTTTCGGAGACACTGTGTACAATGAAGCCAGAAAAAATGAACTGGAAAGGAGCCAGAATAATGGAGCTGACTTACACAATGCAGGGGGACTACCGGTTGCCCAACCTGATTCCCCCCGAGAGTCCCAAGGTGGGCAAGTACGGGATGCTTCGCCACAGCTATCTGCGCAAGCACCGGGAGGGGCTATACACCGGGATGCTGATGAAGGGCACCCTGAACGCCCATCTGGAGGAGGTAGACCGGGAGGCCAACCGGATGCTGGAACAGCTGACAGCCAAGATGGCTCAGGAGCAGGGCGTGACGGAGGAACTGAAAGCCCAGGATCAGATGCTGTGGGTACAGCGGATGAACAACATCCGGCAGGCAGCAGAGGAGATCATCTACAATCAGCTGATCTACACGTAATTGAAGAATCGCCGCTGCCCAGCGTGGAGGAACAGATTTCCTTCCTGGACGGCGGCTTTTCTGTATCGGAAACAGCGCAGCAGAGCTTTTTCCCGCAATTGCAGCTTCCTCAGCAGATCATTGACGAAGCCCTGTGCATGGGCTTTAATGACCGGGACAGCCGGAAAATCATCTGTGCCTACTTTATGAAGGACAAGCCGGACAACGCCTCCTTCCTGCAAAAAAGCTATGGCACCAACGGTGCGGGGCTAATCATCCAGGGCCAGGAATACGCCGTCTGGTATGACCCGGAGGGCATTCGCATCTCCCCTGGGCGCACCGTCCAGAAGCTGCATACCACCATTGTTACCTGGGAGCAGGCCGCAAAGCGTATCCGGGAGCTGCTGGATATGGGGCGGTATATGCCCAAAGAGGAGCTTGAACAGGTTCCGGACTTTGAGCGACGCAGACTTGCCCAATCCCTTGCTTTTGCAGTGCGGGAATGCTCTGCCCAGGCAAAGGAGGCCGGGTATCTTCCCCTCACAACGGAAATCGATTCCTCCAATAGCGGCTTCCCCGAAATCGAGGCCCAGATGCAGCGGCTTCTGGAATCCCCGGATACGCTGAAACAGCTTGTGGATGAATGGACGCTATTTGCGGCTGCCCATGCCAATGATCGCAGCCTCTTGGTAAGCCGCTTGTATAACCCTGCCCAGCTGCTGCAAAAGCTGGAAGATTTGCAGCGAATACCTCTGACATTCACCGCCGCGGAAGAATTTAACCCTCTGCGGCGGTATTTCATTTCCGATGATGAAATCAACCAGGCACTGCGTGGGCATGAGCGTGAATTCCGGACCCGGCTGGATGTATTCTCCTTTTTCAGCCAAAACACGGACACGAAAGAGCGGGAACAGTTTCTGAAACGGCAGCATGGGGAATACAGCGGCTACCATGGCGGAAATGACAACAAAACCTATACCTCTGCCGGATTTTCTTTTAGCCATGGAGATTTAACTGCCCCTTATGCTCAGTTGAACATGAAATGGCCTGCCGTTACCAAATGGGTGTCCAATATGATTTCCTCCGGCACTTATCTGTATCCCAGCGATGCGGATAGAATGGCTGACTATGAGATCAACCAACTTGCCAGACGGATCATGTCGTTCTTTTCCAATACCCCGGACGGTTTTCAGCAGCCCACCCCCAGAAGTGATTTTGATTATTGGGAGGGCGTTACGGAGATTCAGGAGCAGCTTTCTGACCCAGAGCAGGTCAATACCATCTACCAAACCATGATGCAGCCCCTCATGGATGCAACACAGCCCAATGACCGTTCCTTTGAAATGCGGAAGCGAGGCATGGGGGCTATGGAAGGCTATCTGGCTGGTACGTTCTCTGTATTTGGCAATGACCACACCCTTCGCCCGCTAGCGAGGCAGGCCGTTAATGAAGATCTGGAAAGGGCCAAGGCCTTGATCTCCACATTCTGCTCCGAAGAATATGACAGCGAACCGGATTTTTCCGATTTGAGGAAAGTGGATATTGCCTATACCACCATTACAGACGAGGAAGTTCCCGTTCAGGTCAGCGTTGACCTGGTGGATTTCAGGCTGGACCGGTCCATTGACGGCATCATCGTGGATTCCCGAAAATATGACACGCTGAAAGAACTGACCGAACAGGAGCTTGTCGATCCGGATTTTGACGAATTGGTAGCCTTCTCCGAAGAACAGCTTGCGAAAGTCGCCCTCCACGGAATCCGTGATAAGGTCGTTCAGCGTTTTACTGAAAGCGGCGAAGAAATCCAGATACAGTATCATGTGAATGGCTTCTATTATAACCATTACAATGTAATAAACGGGGCCGCCAGATATGTGGACGGCCCTTATGATACCCTGGAGGAAGCTGCCAAGGAAATGCGAGGCTACCATCCCCAAGCCGTGGAAGTTGTTGATTCCGCACCGGACATAGAGGAAGATCCCTTTGATGACATTGACCCTCAACAGGTTCGGGAAGAATTGGCTAAGAGCGGAATCGTGGATGGAAAACTTGTTGACCCGGAGGCCCTAAATAACACCCCCTTTATTCGTCAGGTTATGGAGGATGTGGGAGCAGCAGAGCCGTTTCCCACTTTGCCTGCCACCCAGCGTCCGCAGAATCGGCCCCATACGCTCCATCCCGAAATTTCCGCAGATGAGCGCAGAAACTATCACATCCGCACAAATGATCTGGGTGCAGGTGTCCCTATTGAACGCTTCTATCACAATGTTCATGCCATAGAGCTGCTGCACAAGCTGGAATCCGAAAACCGTCTGGCCACGCCAGATGAACAGGACATTCTCTCCCAATACGTCGGCTGGGGCGGTCTGCCCCAGTTTTTTGAGAAAACCAACGCCCATTATGCCGAGCTGAAAGCCCTGCTACCAGAGGACGAATACGCCGCCGCCCGGGAATCTACCTTGACAGCGTTCTACACCCCGCCTGTGGTGATCCGGGCCATGTACAAGGGGCTGTCCAATCTGGGATTCCAGACCGGCAATATTCTGGAACCCAGCTGCGGCGTTGGCAATTTTATGGGTCTGCTGCCGGAGAATATGGAAAATTCCAAAATGTACGGCGTAGAGCTGGACAGCATTTCCGGGCGTATTGCCCAGCAGCTATACCAGAAGAACAGCATTGCGGTACAAGGATTTGAAAAGACCGATCTGCCGGACAGCTTCTTTGATGTGGCCATTGGCAACGTGCCCTTTGGGACGTTCAAGGTTTTGGACAAGAAGTACGACAAGTACACGTTTCTGATCCATGACTATTTCTTTGCCCGTGCCTTGGACAAGGTGCGCCCCGGCGGCGTGGTAGCCTTCATTACCAGCAAGGGCACCATGGACAAGGAAAATCCCTCTGTGCGAAAGTACATTGCCCAGAGGGCGGACCTTCTTGGTGCCATTCGACTGCCCAATGATACGTTCAAGGCCGCTGCCGGTACGGAGGTCACTTCCGACATTCTGTTCCTGCAAAAGCGCAGCGGTATGACCGACCTGGAGCCGGATTGGGTACATCTGGGCACCGATGAAAAGGGGCTGAAAATGAACGCCTACTTCGTCTCCCACCCGGAAATGGTTCTGGGGCAAATGCAGGAAGTGTCCGGCCCCTATGGCATGGAAACCGCCTGTATTCCCCAGGAGGGGCAGAGCCTGGAATCCCTGCTCACTGCTGCCGTTGGCCAAATCCAAGGCGAAATGCAGAATGTAGACCTGGACGACCTTCCTGTGGAGGAGGCGGACATCCTGCCTGCTGACCCCAGTGTACGGAATTTTAGTTTCGCCGTTGTGGACGGAAAGCTGTACTTCCGGGAAAACAGCCTTATGAATCCGGTCTCCGTATCGGCTACCGCCGAGCAGCGCATCCGTGGGCTTATCGGTATCCGGGACTGTGTACGAACGCTCATTGAGTATCAGACCGAGGACTACCCGGAGACCATGATCCAGGAAGCGCAGGCACGCTTAAATGCCCTCTATGACAGCTTTGTGGAGAAGTATGGCCGGATCAACAGCCGTGCCAACAGCACCGCCTTTTCCTCCGACAATGCCTACTATCTGCTGTCCTCTTTGGAGGTGCGGGACAGTGAGGGCAATTTCCTGCGGAAAGCGGATATGTTCTCCAAGCGCACCATTCGGCAAAAAATTTCCGTCACCTCTGTGGATACCGCCTCGGAAGCCCTGGCCCTGTCACTGGCTGAAAAAGCAAAAGTAGATATGCCCTACATGATGGAGCTGACCCACAAGAGCGAGGAAGAAATTCTCTCTGATCTGAAAGGCGTTATTTTCCTGAACCCAGAGCATGACGGAAATGAGGATGTTGCCCATAAATATCTGCCAGCAGATGAATACCTTTCCGGCAATGTCCGGGAAAAGCTGCGCACCGCCAGGGCGTTTGCCGAGACAGATGAAGGGTATACCGTCAATGTACAGTCCCTGGAAGCGGTGCAGCCCGTTGACCTGACAGCCAGCGAGATTTCTGTCCGGCTGGGTGCTGCCTGGCTGCCGACCGAGGTCGTGCGGGATTTTATCTTTGAGCTTCTGCGGACACCTTACTATCAGAGGCGGAACATCAAGGTGCATTACAGCACCTACACCGGCGAGTGGAACATTGATGGAAAAAGTCTGGACCGAGGGAATGTCCGCTCCGAGAACACCTTTGGTACAGAGCGCATCAACGCCTACAAAATCATTGAGGAAACCCTGAATCTGCGGGATGTACGGATTTTCGACTATGAATATGATGACTCCGGTAAAAAGGTGGCTATCCTCAACACGAAGCAGACCGCCATTGCCCAGGGAAAGCAGGAGCAGATCAAGCAGGAATTTGCGGATTGGATCTGGGCTGACCCCAATCGCCGGGAGCGGCTGACCACGCTTTACAATGAGAAATTCAACAGCATTCGCCCACGGGAATATGACGGAAGCCATCTGAATTTTGTAGGGATCAACCCGGAAATCACCCTGCGGCCTCATCAGGTGAATGCCATTGCCCACATTCTTTACGGTGGTAATACATTGCTTGCCCACACGGTGGGGGCAGGGAAGACGTTCGAGATGGTAGCTGCTGCCCAGGAGAGCAAGCGGCTGGGGTTGTGTCAAAAGAGCTTGTTTGTGGTGCCAAATCATCTGACCGAGCAGTGGGCTGCCGAATATTTGCAGCTGTATCCCGCCGCCAATATTCTGGTTGCCACCAAAAAGGATTTTGAAACCAAAAACCGGAAACGGTTTTGCTCCCGGATCGCTACCGGCGATTACGATGCCATCATCATCGGCCACAGCCAGTTTGAAAAGATCCCCATGTCCCAGGAGCGGCAAAAGTTCATTCTGGAGCAGCAGAAACAGGAGATCCTGGACGGCATTCGGGAGCTGAAGCGCAACAACGGCGACAATTTTTCCGTGAAGCAGCTGGAGCGCAGCCGAAAAAGCATTCAGCAGAGATTGGAAAAGCTCAATGACCAGAGCCGTAAGGATGACGTTATCACCTTCGAGGAGCTGGGTGTTGACCGGATTTTTGTGGACGAGGCCCACATGTTCAAAAATCTCGCCGCATTTACGAAAATGCGCAATGTGGCCGGCATCTCCCAGACGGAAGCCCAGAAGTCCAGTGACCTCTATATGAAGTGCCGCTACTTAGATGAGCTGACCGGAGGCCGGGGCGTGGTATTTGCCACCGGCACACCGATCAGCAACTCCATGGTGGAGCTTTATACCATGCAGAAATATCTGCAATACAACACCCTGAAAGAAAATGACCTGCTCCATTTTGATGCCTGGGCCTCCACCTTTGGAGAGACCGTCACCGCCATTGAGCTGGCCCCAGAAGGCACCGGCTACCGGGCCAAGACCCGTTTTGCCAAGTTCTACAACCTCCCGGAGCTGATGTCCATGTTCAAGGAAATTGCGGATATTCAGACGGCGGATATGCTGAAGCTGCCGGTGCCGGAGGCGGAATACCACAATGTGGTGCTGAAGCCATCGGAGCAGCAGAAAGAAATCGTCGCCAGTCTTTCCGAGCGGGCAGAAAAGGTGCGCAATAAACAGGTGGATTCCAATGAGGACAACATGCTGGTCATTACCAACGATGGCCGGAAGCTGGCACTGGATCAGCGGCTGATCAATCCCATGCTGCCGGACAGTGATACGGGAAAGGTTGCTGTCTGTGCGGAAAATGTGTACAACATCTGGGAACGGACGGCAGCGCAAAAGTCCACGCAGATGGTTTTTGTTGACCTGTCCACGCCCCACAATGACGGGCAGTTCAATGTGTATGACGATCTGAAAAAGAAACTGCTGGACAAAGGCATCCCGGAATCCGAGATTGCCTACATCCACAACGCCAAAACGGAAGCCGCCAAAAAGGAGTTGTTTGGGAAGGTGCGCTCCGGCGAAGTGCGTGTTTTAATTGGTTCCACCCAGAAAATGGGCGCCGGGACCAACGCTCAGCGGAAACTCATTGCCTTACACCATATGGATTGTCCCTGGCGGCCCTCGGATTTGCAGCAGCGGGAGGGGCGTATTATCCGTCAGGGCAATGAGAATCCCAAGGTAGACATCTACACCTATGTGACGGAAAATACCTTTGACAGCTACCTGTATCAGCTGGTGGAGGGGAAGCAGAAGTTCATCGGTCAGATCATGACCTCCAAATCCCCGGTCCGCAGTGCGGAGGACATTGATGAAACGGCGCTGAGCTATGCGGAAATCAAGGCCCTTTGTTCCGGCAACCCCCACATCAAGGAGAAAATGGACCTGGACATTGAGGTGCAGAAGCTGAAACTCCTGCGCTCAAACCACATGAGCCAGCGGTATGCTTTGGAAGATCAGCTTATTCGGAAATTTCCCAACGAGATCGCTTCCATGCACCAGTGGATCGACGGTCTGGGAGCGGACATGGCCCTGCTGAAAGACAAAACCCAGCCAAATGCGGATGGATTCTGCCCCATGGTGATAGGCGGCCAGACCTACACCGAAAAGAAAGCTGCCGGAACGGCAATTCTGGAGGCCTGCAATGCCCTGACCAGTACCGACCCGGTCCCCCTTGGTTCTTACCGGGGATTGAAACTGACACTCTGCTTTGACAGCTTTGAAAAGCTGTTCAAAATTTCCATGCAGGGTACGCTGACCTACAAGGTTGGCCTTGGAACGGATGTGTTCGGCAACATTCAGCGTATGGATAACCTACTGGAAAGTATGCCCACACGGCAGCTGGACTACAAGGAGAAGCTGAAAAACTTAGAAATCCAGGTGGAGATTGCCAAGCAGGAGATAGAAAAGCCCTTCCCCAGAGAGGAGGAACTGAAAAAGAAATCTGCCCGGCTGGATCAGCTGAATATTCTGCTGAACATGGACAAACGGGAAAATGAGATCGTAGACGGCGTGCAGGATAAGGGCGAAATCCAGCCCCAGCGGGAATCCCGTGGGTGGGACAGGTAAATATTTCGCACAGTTGTCACCCGGTTTGGGATGCGGTATTATGGGAGAAAAAGCAAAGGAGCTGTCCATGATGCTGTTTGCCAAAAAGAAAATGTGTTATGTAACCTTGAGCGATTCCGAGCTGCGCCTTGCAAAGTACGCCCTCATTCAATTCCGCAATGCCCTCATTTCCAAGGGGCTGCCCACCGAGGACGTGAATGGTCTCTTATTGAAGCTTTATAAGTGAACGAATCCACACGAAAAGCACCTGCTACACACAGCGGGTGCTTTTCTGTACCCCAAAAGAAAGGAAGTTGATTTTATCACCAATCAAGAACTGAATACCCAACTCTATCAAAAGATGTTTGCCGAGCAGGAACGCTATCGGCAGCACCTTCTGACGCTGCCCCCGGAAGAAATTCTGGACTGTGCCTATGCGTACACCACCAGGGAGGACATTCTGCTGTCTCTGGAGTATAACGATCTGACCAACAAGCAGTGCCAAGCACTTTTGAAGTCTCCCTGCCCTCTAAGTGATGTTTTCCAGGCCTGGGAGAAGTGTGAAAGTTCCCACATGGAAGAACTCTGGTCTGTTGTCGAAGATCGTGCGAATACGGTCATTCAGGCAGCGAAAGCCAAGTCCCACCGGGAGGAGCGGTAGCCTATGGCCTACTTCACCCCAGAGGACATTCAGCAGGCCAAACAGCTGGACTTGCTGACATACCTCCAAATCTATGAGCCGGACCAGCTGGTAAAGGTATCCGGCGATACCTACTGCACCAAAGAACACGATTCTCTCAAAATCAGCAATGGAAAATGGCACTGGTTTTCCCGACAAATTGGCGGCAAAACAGCCCTTGACTATCTTGTAAAGGTCAGGGGCTGTTCCTTTTTGGAGGCCATGGAAATCATTCAGGGGAAACCCCTCCCCAAATCAATTCCCGCACCGGCTCCAAAGCAGGAGCCGAAACGGCTTTTGCTCCCGGAGCGGAACGACAACGCCGATGCGGTCATCCGCTACCTGAAAGGCCGGGGCATCCATGATGTCATCATCCGCTACTGTCTGGAAAATGATCTGCTCTTTGAATCCCGGAAATACCACAGTGCCGTATTCCTGGGCTATGACAAGGAAGGTGTTCCCCGCTACGGCAATGTCCGGGGAACCGTTGGGGACTACAAGGGGGAGCTATCTGGCAGCGACAAGCACTATTCCTTCTCCATTCCCGGGAACAGCCAGACCGTCCATGTCTTTGAATCTGCCATTGATGCGCTAAGCTACGCCACCTTGGAGTTGTTCGAGGGCCGGAATTGGCGTGAGGATCATTTGCTGTCCCTTGCAGGAGTATTTGTCACCAAGCGGGAGAACGTGGTGCCGGCGGCACTGTCCCGGTATCTGGCAGATCACCCGAAGATCCAGGTTCTGCGGCTCCATCTGGATAATGATTCCATTGGTCGAGGTGCGGCAGCCGGAATCGTAGGCGGTCTGCGGGACCAATATGAAATCTGGGACGAGCCGCCCAGGTGGGGCAAGGATGTTAATGACCAGCTGAAAATCAGGGTCGGCTTGAAGCGAAAGGAGGAACATAGTCGTTGAAAATCAATATCTATCAAATCAACCAGGACCGGGACACCCAACGGCTCAAATTCATGGGCCTGGATGCTGTCCGTAAGGTGCTGCGATCCGCAGAGCCGGATTGCGCCGCATACGATAAGGTCTATTCCGGGGATGTGAAATGCGGGAATCTGGAGGATGTGTTTGTCCTCTTTCAATCCGGCAAACCGGAGGGCTTTCAGGGCCGCAGCCTGTCCGTTTCGGATGTCGTGGAGGTGGAGGATGCCGCCAGCATCACACCGGGCTTTTATTTCTGCGACAGCATTGGCTTCAAGGAGATCCCTTTTCAGCCAGAGCTTGCCAACGATGTTGTCCAGTCACCCACCATCCGGGTGGTCCTGGTGGAGCCTGGAAAGCTGGCCCGGATTGCGGAAGTCGGCACCACCTTGGATGCCATGCAGCGAACCGTAGGCGGCGACATTGAAGCCTATTACCCCTTCGAGGAGCAGGTCTGCATTGTCTGCAATGAGGAAGGAAAGATCAACGGCCTGCCCCTGAACCGGGCCATCCGGGATGAGGATACCGGGGATATTGCGGATATTATCGCCGGTACTTTCTTCATCTGCGATTGCAGCGGCGAATCCTTCGGCAGCCTTTCCTCGGAGCAGCAGAAGCGGTATCTGGAAAAATACCGTCTCCCGGAACGGTTCTTCCGTTCAAGAGACGGCATTGAATCTGTACCTTATAAGCCTCAAAGCCGGGAGCGTTAAGTATTGCCCTCTCCAGCAGGGAAAAACGTTACATTCTATTTGACAAATCCGCAGAATAATGTTACACTAACTGCGTTACAATACGATCAGGAGGTGACAGAATGCTGTATCGGAAGGCATATGACAGGCTGCTGGAGTGGAAAGGACAACCGAAAAGAAAGGCCCTTTGCATTATGGGTGCGCGTCAGATCGGCAAGACAACCGTTATTCGTCAATTTGGTAAGGAACAGTATTCCTGTTTTGTGGAAATCAATTTTATTACCGATACCGACGCAACAAAGATATTCACCGGGAATCTGGACGCCAATACGATCATCACGAATCTGACCGCCTACACCAGAAAGCCAATGATTCCCGGAAACACGTTGGTGCTTCTGGATGAAATTCAGGCATGCCCCAACGCCAGGACCGCCATCAAGTTTCTGGTGGAGGATGGCCGCTTTGACTATATCGAATCCGGTTCCCTTTTGGGTGTCCGGCACAAAGAGGTGCGGTCCTACCCGGTGGGCTTTGAGGAACTTTATCAGATGTATCCCATGGACCTGGAAGAATATCTGTGGGCCAACGGCGTGCAAAAATCGACCATTCAGTACCTCAAGGATTGCTATGAAACGGGAACGCCGGTTACGGATGCCATTCATCAGACCATGTGCAAGCTGCTCTATAGCTATATAGTGGTCGGCGGTATGCCGGATGTTGTCCAGACCTATGTAAATACCCACGATATTGCCCAGGTGATTGCCCGTCAAACGGAAATATTAGAGCTGTACCGATTGGATATTGCGCAGTATACACAGGGCAGCGAAAAGGTAAAGGTCCGCGCTATTTTTGACAGCATTCCCAGCCAGTTGAATGATAAAAAGCGAAGATTTGTGCTGGCCGCATTAGACCCCAACGGTCGTCAGCTCCGCTATGCAGACAGCTTCAACTGGTTGGCCGATGCGGGCGTTGCCCTTCCATGCTACAATGTGGAGGAGCCGCAGCCACCGCTCATGCTCAATGAAAAACGGAATCTTTTCAAATTGTTTATGGCAGATACGGGCCTGTTGTGCGCCGCCTGTATGGAAAATGTGCAGTTTGAAATTCTAAACGGCGCACTGCAGATCAATATGGGCAGCATTCTGGAAAATATGATTGCACAGCAGCTAAGATGCAATGGATTCCAGCTGAATTATTATGACGGAAAGAAAACCGGCGAAATCGACTTCGTCATTCAAAATGGAATGGGAATCGAACTGATTGAAGCCAAATCCGGAAACGACTTCAAGGTACATTCCGCCATGGACAGGATCCGCAGAATAGAAGGCTGGAGATTTGAAAAAGCAACCGTACTCTGCAAAGGAAATATCGAATTCGTTGATGGGGTATGGTATTATCCCTGGTATATGGTCATGTTTATGAAAGTCCACCAACCGCCCAAAACAATGAAATACGAAATTGATTTGAGTGCATTGCAATAATCCGAACCAGATAAAGGCATCTGTCTTCACCGGCAGATGCCTTTTTATGCCTGAAAAACACAGGTATTTCAGGAAATCGTGTTTTTCTGAAATATTAGGTGATTCCATTTTCACAGAATACGCAGAATGTGCATTTATAAAAGGAAATACGCCCTGTAATTTCATTTTCCAACACAACAGGAAACAGCTGCATTTTGTCATGTGCGATGCGAAGAATAGAAAAGTGTGTCTGGTTGCAACAATCTATTCTAAGCACCATGCACCGCCTGAAAGGGTGGTGCTTTTTTATATCCAAATTGCAAGGAGGTGATGCCCATTTGAACACAAAATCCACAGCATCCTGCGGTTGCGGCAAGCCCAGGACTACCCCCATTTCCCCGGAGGAAAAGCGATGGCTGAAAGAAAAACTGTACCAGTCCCAATACGACGAGTTTATGCAGGCCCGTCGGGAGGCATGGCTGTTTCTTCGGCCCGGTCATAAAAAGAGCTATCGATAGGAGGTTTGTCTTTTATAGAGCAAGCATCGCCTTTTGTCCCCAAAAGGCAGCTTGTCAGGGCGTATCCCTGAAACCCTCTGTCTATAAGGAGTGAAATGAACAATAGAAACTATGAAATTAAGGTCCGGCTAACACAAGCGGAAATGGTACATCTAACCCGGCTGGTCAGTGCTTCCGGTCTGTCCCGTGAAACCTATCTGCGCAAGCTTATTTCCGGCGTTGTACCAAGGGAAGCACCACCTCCTGACTTTTTTGCCATGGTGCGGGAGCTGCATTACATCGGGAACAACCTCAATCAAATCGCCACGAAAGCCCATGCTTTGAATGCCATCGATGCCAAGCACTATGACGACGGCGTTCGGCTGTTTGAGGATGCCGTACAGAAAATCCTGTCGGCAGTCCTTGATCCCATACCTATGGAGCATTGACCCATGGCTGTTACATCCATCTGGCGTGTCCATGGCAGCGTCGGAAAGGTTCTGGACTATGTGGAAAACGCGGAGAAAACTACCGCCGTTTCCAGCGGCGACGGTGACTTGTCCGATGTCATTGACTATGCCATCCAGCAGCACAAGACCAGTCAGCCCCAGGTGCGGGATGGTGAGGAGGTCGTTCAGCGATTTGTGTCCGGCATCAACTGCCATCCCAATACCGCAAAAATGGAGATGCAGAAAATCAAGAAATTCTACGGGAAAGAGGATGGTGTCATTGCCTACCACGGCTACCAGTCCTTTGCACCGGGAGAAGCTACCCCGGAGCTTGCCCATGAAATTGGAATCAAGCTGGCACAGCAGCTATGGGGAGATCGGTATCAGGTGCTTGTAGTTACCCACCTGGACCGTGCCAACCATCTGCATTCCCACTTTGTTATCAACACCGTGTCCTTTGTGGACGGTATCAAATACCACCGCACCAAGCAGGATTATAAGGAAATGCAGCGAGCGTCCGATGCTCTCTGCAAGGAGTACGGCCTGTCCGTGATTCGGAATCCCAAAGGCCGGGGCAAAACCTACAGCGAATGGGCAGCCGAAAAAGATGGAAAGCCCACCCTGCGCAGCATTATCCGCTCCGACATTGACCGTGCCGTTCTGGCATCCACCACCCAGCGGAATTTTCAGGAAGCCATGCAGGCTATGGGCTACACCTTCAAAACCCGCACCCCGGATGGGCAGCCCCTCAAATATCCGGCACTAAGGCCGCCAGGAGCGAAAGGATACTTCCGCTTCCACCGTCTGGGGCCTGGGTATTCTCTGTCCGAAATTCTGGACCGGGTTTACGACAATGTGAGACGGCAGACACCATTCCCGGAGGCGGACCGAATGGCAAGAATTCACCATCCATTTGTGCCCTACCCCAAAGCCAAGGGCATTCACGCCCTATACCTGCGCTACTGCTACGAGCTGCGCATCATCCAAAAGCATCCGGCATCCGTGAAGCGGGTGCCTTATTCTATGCGGCAGGACTTGATTCTTCTGGACAAGCTGGATGCGGAAACCCGCTTCCTTGCCAAGCACGAATATGGCACCGCCGCCGAACTGGAATCCCACAAGGAAAAATCCACAGGCAGAATTTCCGAACTGGAGCAGGAGCGCAACGCACTCCGCAGCCAGCTTCGGGCAGCTACCCGCAAGGAGGATGCCCCTGCGGTAGAAAGCCTTAAATCCCGTATCAAGGAGGTATCCTCTGAGATAAAAACACTGCGTCAGGAGGTGAAATTATGTGACGGAATTGAAGCCCGTTCCGCTCTGATGGAGCGGAATCTGGAGCAATTGCAGCAGGAACAGGAAATTGAGAGAAAGGAGGAAGAACAGCATGAGCTATTCCGGCGAGGCGGCAGATCAGGTCGTCCGTTTGAGTCTGAACGGCGTTGAGGTCGCGGCAAAATTGTCCGGCTCCGCCGCCAAGCAGCTGGCGATTATGATTTACGCCATTTTGAAAGACCAGAAGAAAACCAAAGGCAAAATCCGTCTGACCAATATGCTCCGCTCCGGCAAGGAGCTGAAGGTGTTCGCCGTCAAGGATGGGGACCTTCAGAAATTCTGCCAGGAGGCCAAGAAATACGGCGTTCTCTATTGCGTCCTCAAGGACAAGAACGCCACCGATGGCATTACGGACATTATGGTGCGGGCAGAGGACGCCGCCAAGGTCAACCGCATTTTTACCCGGTTCGGTCTTGCCACTGTGGATTTGGCGTCTCTCAAAACAGAGCTTGTCAAGGAGCAGAATAAGGCCCGTACCGAGGAGGACGCGGATGCGCGCTCCGGTTCTGACAAACCCCATAACGATGATTTCGTCAGGGAGCTGTTTGGGGAAGACCAGGAAAACCACATTGTGGAGGAAAACCCTCAGATCGGACGGACCGAGGCCGAACGTCCGTCCGAGAGTACATCGCAGAGCAGATGGGCCGCAGAAATGTCTTCTGACCGCCCCTCTGTCCGTGAGGCGATGAAAATCATTCGGCAGGAAAGGGCTGCAAGCCAGCCCCAGAACACCATTGCCGATAAGGTGGTAGAAAAAATTGCGAAAGGAAAGGAACGATGAAATGAACGAAATTTTTGACAAGGAGGAATGGGCCAGCCGCAAGCAGCAGGACCGGGAAGCTGCCTATGCCATGGTAGATGACGCTCTGAAAAAGATGGGTACAAACGGAAAGGCTTTCCAGACCTACCTGGATGTGCAGTCCAAATTCGAGCGGTATTCCGTCAGCAATGCCTTGTTGGTTGCCGCCCAGAAACCGGAGGCCACCGATCTGGGAGATGCCAATTTCTGGCGTGGCCGGGGCGGCTATATCCGAAAGGGAGAATCCGGCATTCTTCTCATGGAACCAGGAAATTCCTACACTCGAAAGGATGGTTCCAAAGGTGTCAACATCCATATCAAGCGTGTCTTTGATATTTCCCAGACCACGTTGACCCCCACAAAGCAGCCTGCTGTCAGCCAGGACACCCGGCTGCTTCTCAACGCTATGGTGCGCTACGCCCCCTGCAAGGTGGACTTCCGGGACGAGCTGCCGGATGGGCAAAGTGCCCTCTACAGTCCCCAGGAGAAAACCGTCTTTGTTCGGCGGGGCCAGTCCATGGAGGACGTATTCCGGGGTGTGGCCCAGGAGCTTGCCCACGCCTATCTGGATACCGGGAACTACAGCCGGGAAAACAATATATTTCTCGCCCAGTGTGTCGGCAACATTCTCTGCCAGCGCAATGGGATCGATGGCAAAAGTCTTGCCGTCACCCAGCTGCCCCAGAAGTATACGGAAATGGAGCCGAAGCAGCTGCGGGAGGAGCTGAAATCCATCCGCACCGCCGCCAATCAGATCTCCGCTGATATGTTCCGCTTCCTGGATGCCAAAAGCCACGGCAGCCGACAGCGGGACGATGCCCGGTAAAGGAGGTGCGCATGGCAGAAGTACAGCATCTGATCCAGGTCAGCGACTATGAGCAGCGGCTCATGGTCAATGGCCTTAACGCTTTCCGCAATGACCTGATCCGGGACGGCAAACCCACGGAGGACATCAACGCCCTGCTGATCAAGGTCATTGACGCGCCGGAGAAGAAGCCGAAAAGGAAGATTGACCGTGAACGATAAGCTGTCCCGGCAAAACTGTATTCTCTATGTCTGCGGCATTCTCCCGGTGGTCTGGCTGGCCCTGCTGGCTGCTCCTCTATTAGAGGGCGGCCTGGGTACGCTGTTGAAGGGCTTCGGTACAGCACTGGAAAATCCCTTTCATATCGTCTGGTGTGACAAGAGCCTCAAAACACTGCTGATCTTCCTCATGCTCTATGGTCTGGGCATTGGCATCTACGTTTCCAACGAGCGTGTCTACAGGCGGCGGGAGGAACAGGGTTCTGCCCGGTGGGGGAATCCCCTCTCCATTGCCAAGCGTTACCAGCAGGGTGGGAATGCTAACAAGCTGCTGACCCAGCAGGTAGCGCTGGGCCTGGACGGAAGAAAGCACCGCAGGAACCTAAATGTCCTGATCTGCGGCGGTTCCGGTGCCGGCAAGACTCGCTTTTACGCGAAGCCGAATATCATGCAGGCCAACACTTCCTTTGTGATCCTGGACCCCAAGGGAGAACTTTTGCGGGACACCGGCCATTTGTTGGAGAAAAAAGGCTATGTCATCAAGGTCCTGGATTTAATCAACCCGGAACGGAGCCATTGCTACAATCCCTTTGTGTATCTCCGGGATGATGATGACATTCAGCGGCTCGCCACCAACATTATGAAGAACACCACCCCCAAGGACAGCAAATCCTCCGACCACTTCTGGGAAGATATGGCGGCCATGCTCTTAAAAGCCCTGATCTCCTATCTTCACTATGAGGCACCCCCGGAGGAGCAGAACTTCCCCATGGTCATGGACATGATCCGAGCCGGTGATGTGAAAGAGGACAACGAGGAATATGCCTCCACCCTGGACGAACTGTTTGAGCGGTTGGAGCGGAAAAACCCGGAACATATCGCCGTGCGGTACTACAAGGGCTACCACTCCGGCAGCGGCAAGACCCTGAAATCCATTCAGATCACTCTGATCTCCCATCTGGAAAAGTTCAACCTGACTTCCCTTGCGGGAATTACCCAAACGGATGAAATGGAGCTGGGAGAAATTGGAGAACGGAAAACCGCCGTCTTTGCGGTGATCCCCGACAGCGACAGCTCCTACAACTTCATCGTCGGAATGCTCTACACCCAGCTGTTCCAGCAGCTCTACCGAAAGGCGGACTTTGAGCATGGCGGGCGGCTGCCGGTCCATGTCCACTTTGTCATGGACGAGTTTGCCAACGTGGCCTTGCCGGATGATTTTGATAAGCTTCTTGCCACCATGCGAAGCCGGGAAATTTCCGTTAGCATCATCCTCCAGAATCTGGCCCAGTTGAAAGCACTCTTTGATAAGCAATGGGAAAGCATCGTAGGCAACTGCGATACCTTCCTATACTTAGGCGGCAACGAGCAATCCACCCACGAGTATGTGTCCAAGCTGCTGGGAAAACAGACCATCGACACCAACACCTACGGCCAATCCAAAGGCCGCAGCGGAAGCTACACCACCAACTTTCAGACTGCCGGACGGGAGCTGATGACCCCGGATGAAGTGCGTATGCTGGACAACCGCTACGCGCTTCTTTTTATTCGGGGCGAACGCCCTGTGAAGGATCTGAAATACAACATTCTCAAGCACCCCAATGTGGCCCTCACCACAGATGGAAAGGCTGAGGCCTACCAGCACGGCACAGACCCGTTGAGCGTTGCCGCTGTTTCCATCAACCTGGAAAAGCTGAAACAGGCGATACCAGAGGGCACCGACACTGGGGACTATGTCGTCCTTACCGAGGAGGAAGTCTATGACTTCATGCGCAAGAAAGCGCATGAAAATAACCAAAATCAAAATTCTAACAAACATCAGGAGGTAACTTATGAAAAACATGATCCACTACATCATTCATCCCACCACCCGTCGGACTTCTAACCGCTTGCCCATGCCCGAACCCGTCCGCAAAGGTTTCCGCCGCTACAGCTGCGCCGTACTCACCGGTGCCATGATCCTGGGCCTGACCATGCCCGCTTACGCCGCCAACGATCCCCTGACCGTGGTCAACAACCTGAGTACCTTTATCTTCGGCCTGATTCGGGCCGTGGGCCTCATTCTGCTGGGCTGGGGCATTGTCCAGGTGGGCCTCTCCTTGCAATCCCATGATCCTTCCCAGCGAAGCAACGGTTTCCTGACCCTGGCCGGTGGTATCGTCATCACCTTCGCCAAGGAGATTCTGGACCTTATCATTGCGTAAGAAACCACAAAGGGCAGGCCACAGGGCCTGCCCAGGATAGGAGGTGAAAACCATTGTCAGACAACTGGGTCGTACAAAACCTGGAAAAAGCCCTGAATGTCTGGAATGACAAGCTCAGTGAGATCTGGCAGCTCATTACCCAGTCCCCCACCAGCTTCAAGGGCGGCACCCTTTGGAATGTGGTGTCCAGCATTCACGGAGCCTTGCAGGCCATTGGCTATGCCCTGCTGGTGTTGTTCTTTGTGATCGGTGTTATGAAAACCTGTGGCTCCCTGACGGAAGTCAAACGCCCGGAACACGCATTGCGGCTGTTCGTGCGCTTTGCCCTTGCTAAGGGCGTGATCTCTTATGGCATGGATTTGATGCTGGCACTATTGGACATTGTGCAGGGGGTGATCTCCACCATCATGCAGGCGGCGGGCTTTGGCCAGCCCCAGTCCGCTGTGCTGCCATCCGAAATCGTCTCGGCCATTGAGGACTGCGGATTCTTTGAATCCATTCCATTGTGGGCGGTGACGCTGATCGGCGGGCTGTTTATCTGGGTGCTGTCCTTTCAGATGATCCTAAGCGTCTACGGGCGCTTTTTCAAAATGTTCATGTACACAGCCATTGCCCCCATTCCGCTGTCCACCTTTGCCGGGGAACCCACCCAGAGCATTGGCAAGAGCTTTCTCAAAAGCTACGCTTCCGTCTGCCTGGAAGGAGCCGTCATCGTTCTGGCCTGCGTGATTTTTTCCGCCTTTGCGTCCTCGCCCCCTGTGGTGGACGCCGGAGCGGCAGCGGCTACTATGGTGTGGAGCTACATCGGAGAGCTGATCTTCAATATGCTCATTCTCGTAGGTTCTGTGAAAATGGCGGACCGGGTCGTGCGGGAGATGATGGGGCTATAACGCAAAATCGTTCGATTTCTCTTGATAATTTTGTTCGATTTGTGTATAATGGGAATACACCGAAAGGAGGTTTGACCTATGTCCATTACCGCAACAGAACTAAAACTGAACCTCGGGAAATATCTTCTGCTGGCAGCCACCCAGGACATCTACATCACCCGCAACGGAAAAACCATTGCCAAGCTGGTATCTCCCTACCAGGACCGTGTTGACACCGTTGACGCACTGTTTGGCAGCGTCCCGGACACCGTGACCCTGGAGGAAGCACGGGAGGAGCGGTTGAATTCCCTATGAAGGCTATTCTAGATACCTGCGTCGTCATTGACTTTCTGCAAAAGAGAGAACCTTTTGCGCCTACCGCACTCCAAATTTTCCGGGCTGCTGCCGGAGAGCAGTTTACCGGGTGTATTACCGCCAAGTCCGCTACGGACATTTACTATCTGACCCACCGTTGCACACACAGCGATGAAAAAGCCCGGAATATTCTGAATAGTCTGCTTAGTATTGTCAGTATGCTGGACAGTACAGCGGTAGATGTTTTTCATGCGCTATCCTCGGAAACCACCGATTTTGAGGATGCCGTGATGATTGAAACCGCAATCCGTTCCAAGGTGGACTGCATCATTACCCGGAATACGAAGGACTACATGAAATCTCCTGTACCCGTATACACCCCGGATGATTTTATGAAGGCTCTGGAAGATGAATTTGTATAGACATTCACCGTCCGGTATTTCCGGGCGGTTTTGCTTTTCATCCCACAGAAATAAGCCAAAAAGCTAGGGAATTTTTTAACAGATATTTTATTAAAAAGTTCCCTAGCTGCAATTCTACGCTTTCCAAATTGGGAGGCGTTTTTCTTTTACACAAAGTAAGGAGGAAACCATTGGAAGTAAAAATCAACAAAGAAATACAGTCCTACAGTGAATCTATGTTCCTGGGCCTCTCCATGCGGCAGTGCGGCTTCTCGCTGGCGGCAATGCTGGTTGCCGTAGGGCTGTACTTTCTGCTAAAGCCCTATGTGGGTACGGAAACCGTCAGCTGGATGTGTATTCTGGGAGCCGCACCCTTTGCGGCTATGGGTTTCATAAACTACCACGGCATGACCGCTGAACAGCTGGCTTGGGCCTGGATTCGTTCAGAGCTGCTGGAACCAAAGCGGCTTATTTCTGAGCCGGATGATCTCTACTACAAGCTGTTGGAGAACACCATCTCTAACCACGAAAAGGAGGCGTATAAAAATTGATGAAATCCATTCGTAATCTTCTGCGGCAAGACCGGGAGAAGTATGTGATTCCTCGCCGTGTCCAGGATGTGATCCCCATTCAGAAAATCTGGGAGGACGGGATTTTCCTCACCGGTGGACGGTACGCAAAAACCTTCCGCTTTACGGACATCAATTATCAGGTGGCCTCGGAGCCGGACAAAGAAAAGATGTTCCGGGGCTACTCTGCCCTTATCAACAGTCTGGATTGCGGAGCTACCACTAAAATCACCATCTTCAACCATAAGATGAGCCAGATCAACTTTGAAAAGTCCATCCTCATGCCCATGCAGTGGGATGGACTGGATGACTACCGGGAGGAATACAACCAGATGCTTCTGGACAAGGCCACCAATGGCAACGGCATTGTCCAGGAGAAATTTTTGACAGTTTCTGTCCGCAAAAAGGATGTGGATGCCGCCCGGAGTTTCTTTGCCCGTGTGGAAGCGGACCTTTCTGCCCACTTTTCTGCCCTTGGCTCCACTTGCGGTCCCATGAATGCCATGGACCGACTGCAAATTCTTCACCGCTTCTACCGCAGGGGAGAAGAAAATGAGTTTCGCTTCTCTCTCCGGGACTCTGCCCGCAAAGGCCACAGCTTCCGGGACTACATCTGCCCGGATTCCATCGAGCGGCACAGCGACTATCTCCAAATCGGGGAACGGTACGCCAGGGTACTGTACCTCAAGGACTACGCCAGCTACATTCAAGATGATTTCGTATCCGAATTGACGGACTTGAACCGGGACATGATGCTCTCCATCGATATGGTACCCATCCCCACAGATGAAGCTGTTCGAGAGGTGGAAAACCGGCTTCTCGGTGTGGAGACGAACATCACCAACTGGCAGCGCCGCCAGAACAGCAACAACAATTTCTCCGCTGTTGTCCCCTATGATATGGAATTGCAGCGGAAGGAAAGCAAGGAGTTTCTGGATGACCTGACCACCCGTGACCAGCGGATGATCTTCGGTATCCTGACCATGGTCATTACCGCGGATACCAAGGAACAGCTGGATATGGATACGGACGCTGTTCTCTCCACTGCCCGGAAGCGCATGTGCCAGATGGCGATCCTCAAGTATCAGCAGATGGATGGCCTGAACACAGTCCTGCCCATTGGCACCCGGAAGCTCAACGCCTTCCGCACCCTGACCACGGAAAGCCTTGCGGTGTTCATGCCCTTTAAGGTCCAGGAGATCATGGACAAGGGCGGCATCTACTTTGGAGAAAACGCCATCTCCCACAACCTCATCATGTGCAACAAAGAGAATCTGCTGAACCAGTCCGCGTTCCTGCTGGGCGTTCCCGGTTCCGGCAAATCCTTCTCTGCCAAGGAGCTGATGACCTTCCTGATGCTGAACACCGAGGACGATATTCTGGTATGCGATCCCGAAGGGGAGTACGCCCCTTTGGTGGAGGCCATGGGGGATATGGGTTCGGTGATCCATGTTTCCGCAGGCGGGCGGGATCGGCTCAACGCCATGTACATGGTGGACGGCTATGGGGAGAACAACCCCATTGTGGTCAAGTCCGAGTTCATCATGTCCCTGATTGAGCAGATCGACAAGAAAGGGGTGGGTCCTCAGCACAAGTCCATTATTGACCGGTGCATTACGATGGTTTACCGGAATGCAGCCTATACAGGAACGGTTCCCACCCTCTGCACTCTGCGGGACACCCTGCTGGAGCAGCCGGAACCAGAAGCCAAGCAGATCGCACTGTCCTTGGAGCTGTACACCACCGGCTCTCTGGATATTTTCGGAAAGCAGAGCAATGTGGACCTGGACAAGCGGGTGGTGGTGTTTGACATTCACGGCCTGGGGGCGCAGTTGAAGCCCACCGGCTTGCTGGTCATTACAGACACTATGCTGAACCGTGTGACCCTGAACTGGAAGAAAGGAAAACGAACCCATGTATTCATTGACGAATTCCATGTGGTTTTTGAAAATGAGTTTTCCGCCGCCTTCTTCAACTCTGCATGGCGGCAGTTCCGAAAGCGCAACGCTTTTCCCACAGCAATTACCCAGAATGTGGAGTATCTGCTGGATTCGGTTCAGGCCAGCACCATGCTTTCCAACTCCGAATTCATTGTCATGCTGAATCAGGCGGCATCTGACCGGGAAAAGCTGGGCAAACTCCTGAATATTTCCAACGAGCAGATGAACTACATCACCAATGTGGAAGCCGGTTCCGGCCTTATCAAATACGGCAGTGCCCTGGTTCCTTTCATCAACCGTTTTCCGAAAAATACCAAGCTCTACCAGCTTATGACCACCCGCCCTGGTGAGGGGCGGTTTGCCGGTCAGTCCTGATAGGGGGCGATGCCATTGCCGGAAATCAAGACAAGGCAGCGGAAGAATCAGCCGGTGATGAATACCGCCCAACAGCAGATGCAGCGCAGCTTCGTAAAAGTAAGGCAGGAGCAGGCAGCACAAAAGCAAAATGAGCAGTCCGAGTCCCCGAACAGCTATGCGGAGGAAAAAATCTCCCAGACGGCAGAGGATGCTGTCCGGGATGTTGGGACATTTGCTAGGGAAAGCGTGCGGACAATTCGGCAGCGAAGTGATACAACCGAAAGCAGATACAGCACACCAAATGCTGAACCTTCTTCGGCTGGCTCCACTTCTACGGAATATTCCGGGAATCCTGCGGTTCGTCAGCAGATTGCGGAGGCTGCGCACCGGCGAGGCCAAGTCCGGCAAACCGCCACAACATCATCGGAGCCTCAAAGCAGAGTGGTACAAGCCCCTCGCCCCATTCGGACGAGGGAGCAGCAGGCAGCGGTGTCTTCCACAGTAGAATCTACGGTATCCCCCGCCCAACAGCAGGCGGCCCGCAAGGCCGCCGCTGAAAATATCGTAAAGCGGAAGCAGGAACAGAAGAATGCGCTCCGTTCAGAGCTGGCACAAAATACAGATATTCCAGTGGGTAGCCCCCAAAATGCCGCTTCCATACCTTCTTATAATATAGGAGTATTAAACCCGTCTCCGGCGCAGAGTCCCCACAATGGCGGCTCTGTGCCGGAGATTTCAACCAGGCCGCTTGAAGTTCCCATTAAGAAGAAAGCCAGTGTTCCCATCCGCACAAGGCAGGGTGGCGTCCCCATCAAAACGCCCGAACGTGCCGCCACCAAAGCTACTGATCCCACAACAGCGCAGGCATTCCGGGAAGCGAAAAAAGCCACCGTTGCCGCCGCCCAGAAAAATACCCACGCCGCTGCTACCGCAGGCCGCAGGGCCGCAATTGCAGCAAAGAAAGCCGCAGAAATCGCCGCAAAGCTGGCGAAATCTGCGGCAGAGGCGGCAAAGGCACTATACACAGCCATTGCCGCCGGTGGAGTTGCTTCCGTTCTGGTGATCGTCATTGTTGTCCTCATTGGCTGCGGTGCCGCCATCTTCGGAAGCCAGGACGAATCCACGGAAACCCTGCCCCTTAGTGCGGAGGTGGAAGCCTATGAGCCGGTCATCCGCAAATATGCCAAACAGTACGGCATCCCGGATTATGTTCTGCTGATTCAGGCCGTTATGATGCAGGAATCCGGCGGCAGGGGCAATGACCCCATGCAGGCCTCCGAATGCGGGTATAACACCCAGTACCCCAGAACCCCCGGAGGCATTACGGACCCGGAATACTCCATTGCGGTTGGCATCCACAACCTAGCAGACTGTTTGCAAACAGCCGGAGCCGAAAGCCCCATTGACCTGGACCATATTCAGCTGGCACTCCAAGGCTATAACTTTGGCAGCGGCTACATTACCTGGGCCTTGCAGAAATACGGCGAGTATTCCCGTGCCAATGCTATTGAGTTTTCCATGAAGATGGCGGAACAGATGGGCTGGAACAGCTACGGGGACAAGCAGTATGTCCCCCATGTGCTGCGGTACTACCCAATCGGCAAGGTGTTCTACACCCCGGAGGACGGGGATGCCATTGTGGATGTAGCCCTGTCCCAGGTGGGCAATGTAGGCGGCGAACCCTATTGGAGCTGGTACGGCTTTACCAATCATGTGGAGTGGTGCGCCTGCTTTGCCAGCTGGTGTGCCGACCAATGCGGCTACCTGGACAGCGGAGTCTACCCCAAATTCTCCGGCTGCGTCTTTGGAATGCAGTGGTTCCAGCAGCGCGGCCTCTGGCTGGACGGTTCCGCAGAACCAGTCCCCGGAATGCTCATCTTCTTCGACTGGGCCACACAAGACGGTGTGCCGGACCATGTGGGAATTGTGGAAAAGGTGGAAAACGGAATGGTTTATACTGTAGAAGGAAATTCCAGGGATATGTGTAGACAGAAGCAGTATTCCCTGGGGAGTGGTTTGATTCTGGGGTATGGGATGCCTGCAGAATAAAACTATAGACAATCAGTACTTGCGCCCAGCAGTTCATATGAATTGCTGGGCGTATCTTTTCTATTATTCAATCGCCTATTTTGTGCCGAGCCGCAGAAATACTTCTCCGTCCTCGTCAACCACAATGTGCATAGGCTTGATATTTAACGTCCTTCTATTTATTACGAATGTTTGTTTGAATTTGCCAATTGAAAGTGGTGCCTCTCTGTGATATATTGTGCCTAGAGGAGTGGTGCATAATGACTGGAGCATATAAGATTAATGACATTGCCTACATGATAGAAAGTAATCGCTACATCCGGGAAGGCAAGATTATTCACATCAGCGGTGATCTAATTACATTCAAGTTTCTGGATTGTATGGGGGCTGCAACAAAGATAAAAGCACATAGATTATACCCCACAGAGGAAGCCGCTCTTGCTGCCAGCGGTAAAAGCAAAGCTGAAATTCCCAGCAGTCACATGATGGCAATTCGCGGATAAATAGTCTATACACAAAGTCAAGACTTGTCTTTCTTTATTTCCATGTTACAATGATCTACAGTTCGCACGTAAAGGAGCGCAGGACATGGGGACGATAACACATACCCTTGAAGATTATATAGCCCAGGCGATACCCGTACTGACGGAGATTCCAGGATTCACAGCACTTGCAAAAGCAGATGGTCAGGATTATGATGCATTGGCCGCAAAATATCCTGACGCAGTGTTTGCTTTAATGATAGTGAATAACCTTTTCCACCATGACCGGGAAATTTCCGAAATCACCCAGCAGGCGTTCTTCTCCATTATGGATGGCGTGGACATTCCTTCTGTACGCCTTCAATATGACCGCCGCACGGATTCCTATTTCCAGACACATTCATGGGATAACTGAGTATGAATACACCTTATTCAAGTGCTGGCAAATCTTTTAAGGATTTGAAGCAGGCACAGAAAGCCAGGATTACAGATTATATGTATCTGGAAACCCAGAATTTCGTCTCTGCAAACGGACGAATGCCGGTCTCCGTTGAGGACTGTGAAACGATTGTACAAAAGGTTTGCAATCACATCAACATTCAGATTTCCTTTGACGAGGTTTACAAGGAATATCGTAAAAAACGCCTGCACATCATTGAGAGGTTGGAAAGCAACGGCTTACCGGAGCATATCCGTTCTCATGAGGAAATAAAGGCGCTGCAACGTGAACGTGCCACACGGCATCCAAAGCACAAGTCCCAGGCACAGCCCACAAAATCCCATGACCTGGAAACTATGGATCAGGATGAACGTTTCTTTTACATTGCCGGCTACACTTCCGGTGGTGTGCCTTACGGCGTGACCTGGGAAGAAATGGGGCTGGACCCTTGGGAGGAGTTGGAATAGTATTATGAAAAAATCTCAAAAGGACAAGCTGCAAATCCGCAATAGCACTGTGGATTTTCTGGTGTTTACAAAAGATGCCCATGAGGATGGAATCGAAGTCCGGGTACAGAACCACGACGTTTGGCTGACGCAGAAAGCAATCGGCCAGCTCTTTGATGTGGACCGCAGCGTAGTGACCAAGCACCTGAAAAACGTATTTGAAAGCGGCGAATTATCAGAAGATTCAACTTGTGCAAATTTTGCACAAGTTGCCGACAATGGCAAAACTTATCAATACAAGTTTTATTCTCTCTCTGCCATTATTGCTGTCGGCTACCGAATCAATTCCGGGCGGGCAACACAATTCCGCCAGTGGGCGACCAAAGTGCTTGACACATTTGCCAAGCAGGGATATGTTCTGGATAAGGATAGGCTCGTCAACGGTCAGATTTTCGACGAAGATTATTTTGACCACCTGGTTTCTGAAATTCAGGAGATTCGGGCAAGTGAGCGTCGCTTTTATCAGAAAATCACAGACATCTATGCCACCGCCGTGGATTATTCCTTCGACAGTCAAACCACAAAAGATTTCTTCGCCACTGTCCAAAACAAAATGCACTATGCAGTCCATGGCAGCACGGCAGCAGAGGTCATTATGGAGCGAGCAGACCACACAAAGGAACATATGGGGCTGACATCGTGGCGCAATGCCCCGGACGGTAAGATTGTCAAAGCGGATGTATCCGTCGCAAAGAATTATTTATCGCTTGATGAGATGCAGGGGCTGAACGAAATCGTTACGATGTACCTGGACTATGCCACCCGGCAAGCCCGTCGGCACATTCCTATGACCATGGCCGATTGGGCCTCCAAGCTGGATGCTTTCCTGCAATTCAACGATGCGGAAATCCTGCAAGACAAAGGAAAGGTCACAGCTGCCATTGCCAAAGCTTTTGCCGAAAGCGAATTTGAGCAGTACCGGATTATCCAGGACCGGCTCTACCAGAGCGACTTTGACCGACTGATTGCAAGCACAGAAACCTAGCATAAAAAGAGAATGCCCATTTCTGCTATGAAGCTACAGCTCATGCAGAAATGGGCGTTCTTTCATTTGATAGTGCCAAACTTACTCTTGGCTTACGGTGCCACTCACGGCTCACCTATGTGGGAAATTAATATGCTTACAAGGATTACCGACACGCACGTTATGACCAACAATATAACGTACAGAATAAGTTGTTTGCGTTTTTCCTCGTTCTGGGGAGCGTCGTAATAATACTTACCCGGAGCAGATACTTCGCTTTCATCCAAAGTTTCTGAATCTTCATCTCTGGAATTATACAGATGCAACATTGCCAGTGGATCTTGCTGCTGCATGATTCTATCAACAAAATCTATAACATTCTCCACATCCTGCTCTGTGCATACCTGATACTCGCTTACATTGTGTGCTAGGGTATTTCTGGTTCTTCGCAACTCTCGCAATTTTCGGTAGTCCTGCGCCCAGTGAGGAATCGCTTTTTCACCCTCTGAAAATTGACACTCCATATCCTCCAGATACTGCCTAATCCCATCCCGACAGGAATACATATCCGAGCAAAGGCACTCCAGGTGCTTATATTCTTCAAAGAATTCATTGTCCAGTTGCGTCATAGTGTACCCCTCTTTTTCTTGCGGCATGGAAGCGATACTCCGTCCACAACTCCAAAGCCATAGGCATAAAACATAGTGCAAGATATCCAATGGCTGTGACGATGCCAATTCCATTCAGAGGCCGCCAGATAATTCTGGGGTTGTACCACATTTTGCTGGCTCCCAGGATCACGCCCATGGCGGTCATGGTAATGCAGCTGAACAGCGCAATTACAAAAGCCCTGTCCCGGTTATCGAAGCGGTAGATGGAGAAAGCTGTCCGTCCCCGGAGAAGGCTTCCACGGGAACGCATGGAGTCAGATTCCAGGGCAAAGGCTGAGATTATCCAGGTAATCAGCATGGAAAAGATTCGCAGGCAGTTAATAAATCTGCGGAAAATATTGCCCTGATTGCTCCCCCGGCCAATGCCCTTTTGAGCCAGGTTGATGCGCCTTGCCTCTTGACCGATTCTGGGAATAAGGCGCAGTAGGATGGTCAAGAACAGGGACAACAACGGACTGACCTTTCCGAACAGATATACCACCTTGTCCGAGGACACCACCCGGAACATGGCTTCCATCCACATACACAGCGTTGCAAACCGCAGACTAATGACCAGACCATAAACAATGCTCTCCAAGGTAATATCATTGTTGATGAAGTTCTTTTTCAACACCGTTACCCCAAAATGGTGGTAGGAACTGTAGTACAGAGCGAAGGCTAGGATCAGCGGAAGTAAACACAGATTCAAAATTACCGCCCGCTTTCCGCACCGCTTCACACTATAAGCAAAGGCGCAGAGGAAAGCAATCAGCAAAAATACCGGATGCTTGAAGGTCACTGCTCCATAGATCACAGAGGCAAAGAAGATGAAATTCACCGCCGGGTGACAGGCTTCAAACCCCATCTTCATCCTCCGCCATGCCATATTGCAGTTTCACACGGTCCAGTTTCTCCAGAAGTGCCGGACCAAACAGCAACATGGTCAGTGCAGTACAAACGCCCTGGCTGATGTTCACCGGGAACCCCGATACATAGAGCGGCCAAGCTGTCTGAGCATTGATAATGGGTAGAGTCAGAAACACCGTACAGGTATCCAGCAGCGGACCAACGAAAAGGACACAGCTCAAAAATCCAAAAATTGCCATGATCCAACGCTTTTGCGGTATTCTGCCCTTGGCAAACAGAAATCCCGCCAGCATTCCACCGGCTCCGTAGGCGAACATCTGCCAAGGGGTATAGGCTCCCTGGCCGTAAAAAAAGTTACTGGCAAAAGCCGAAACAGCCCCTACAAGGAATCCGGCTTCCGGACCGAAGGCCATGCCGGAGAGCATAATAATGGCAAAAATCGCCTTAAAATTCGGAATAGGTATTACTACCCGCGCTGCCACCGCAAGCGCAGACAGAACAGCAATCACCACCAACTCCCGAGCCTGGGGCTTGCGGCTTTCAAAGGCCAGGAGAAACGGAATGATGATTTCGATAATCACCAGCGTGCTGGTAAGATAGTAGGCTCTGCCAGTCAGCCGAAGCCCAAAAAACAGGGTTGCCGGAATCACCAGCAGGAAAATCAGGAGCGTGGCAATGTGAGATTTTTTCATTTTGCTGCCTCCTTGTTTTCTTTGTAGAGACGAATCACGTCTTCCGCCGTAACGGCCCCCTCAAACACATGTCGGCTCATCCGGTGGGCAGCGGTGGTATAGAAGCTGTTGGCTCCAAAGAACCGTCTGGGGGTATCCGTGGTCAGGACCTGTCCGTCGAAGAACATACTGACAATGTCCGCGTATCGGGCGCAGAACTCCACATCGTGAGAAACCATGACAATGGTGATGCCCTGTTTCTTCAAATCCGCCAAGATTTCCGCAAAGGTTTCCTTAAAGAAGCTGTCGATACCTTTGGTAGGCTCGTCCAGCAGCAGAAGTCTGGGGTTGGTCAGCAGCACCTTGGCCAGGGCTGAGCGCTGCTGCTCGCCGCCGGACAGGTCGTAGGGGTGGCTGTCCAGAAGCTCCGTCACCTGGCAAAGGGCAGCGATCCGGTCAATTTCCTGCTTGTCCTTGGTCATTTCCGCCAGGTCTTCCCGGACGGTCTTTTTCACAAACAGGCTCTTGGGATCCTGGGGCAGCATGGCAAGGCAGCCATGGAACAGCTCTGAAGACTTGTATTTTTCCACCGGCTTTCCAAACAGCGTCACCTTGCCCCGGTAGGGTCTGCAAACGCCGGAGATAGCCTTTAAGGTCGTAGACTTTCCCGCACCGTTGCCGCCGAGAATTGCATAGAGGCTTCCTGCGGGTATTTCTGCGCTGACACCTCGCAGAACATCCGGGGAATCCTTTTCATATCGGAACCAGAGTTCTTTTAAGGTAAGGGCCGGATTTTCAATTTCTTCCGGCAAGGCGGGAGCGGGGATGGCCTTGATGCTCGGCTCCTTTGGAAATTCCTTACTCAGCCAACTGCGCCCTTGGCGAACGGTCAGCGGGCTTTCGCCACTACCGCCCGCCCCATAATACACCCGCACCGGGGTGGGCATGGCAGCGAACATGGGGTTATTCCCAGCAAACAGCAGCTGCCCCACCTTTCCGGGGGCATCGTCCGCAATGACTCTGCCCTTGTCCATCACCACCGCCCGGTCTGCGTAAGGGAAAATATCTTCCAGGCGGTGCTCGGTGATGATGACGGTAGTGCCCAGCTCCATGTTGATTTTCCGAACGGTATTCAAAAAGTCACTGGCAGCAATGGGGTCCAGCTGGCTGGTGGGCTCGTCCAGGATCAGCACCTCCGGCTGCATGGCCATGATGGAGGCCAGATTTAATAGCTGCTTCTGCCCGCCGGATAGGGTCGCTACATCCCGGTGGAACCAATCCTGAATGCCAAAGTAGCAGGCCATTTCCGCTACCCGGCCCCGCATGGTTTTCTGGTCACAGCCCAGGCTTTCCAGGCCGAAGGCCAGCTCGTGCCAGACCTTATCCGTGACGATCTGGTCATCCGGATTCTGCATGACGAAGCCGATTTTGCCGGACTGGTCCCAGTCAGAAACCTGCTTCAAAGGAACACCATGGAAAAGAACCTCCCCGGTTCGTTTGCCGTTGGGGGTCAGGACGGTTTTCAGCTGCCGAAGAAGGGTACTCTTTCCGCTTCCAGATTTGCCGCAAAGCACCAGAAACTCCCCCTGCTCAATAGTCAGACTGACATTTTCCAACGAATGCCTTCCCTTGGCAGAGGCATAGGAAAATGTCAAATCCTTGATCTCGAAATGTGCCACTGTATGGCCTCCTTTATGTGTAATACGGTGGGCAATAGCAAAAATGCGCCATAGGCTGCCAAGCCCAGACTGTTCCATCCTCCGATTCGGGCAATAGACAGCTCCGGGGTGAAGGTTGCCGTTTTGTCACCAACGAATACAACTAAACCGAGCAGTACCGAAAAAGCTGCCAGAAGCCCCCAATCCAGGCTGGTCATGGTGTAGATCATAAAGCTGCTTCGCTTTCCTGTGCCGTAGCCCCGGCTGCGCATGGAGTCTGCCGTGACCACGCTGCCCTCTAACGCCCAGGAGGTCAGTGCCCCCAGAATGGACATTCCGTCCTCCAGCTTTTCGCGGGTACTGTCTCCCTCGGCGGCTCCCTTGCCGATGGATCTTCTGGCCCCTGCAATCTGGGCAGCCTTCCGAAGAAAATTGGGAATCAGCCGCAGCACCATGACCAGCAGCAGCGACAGGGACGGAATGATATTTCCAAACAGCGCCGTAAACTTATCGCTGGTGAGGACGGCATTGTAGCAGCCAAACCACAGCAGCATTTCCAGGAAAATCCCGCCGATGGCCAGACCGTAGAGCAGTGCCTCTAGGGTGTAAGGCCGTCCAAAATACCGGAACAGCACCCGCTGGCCATACTGGTTGAACAAGGGGTTGGCGAAGGTCAAAATCAAGAAAATGGGCAGCATGGCCAGGATATTCCGGATCCCTTTTCGCCCGTGGAGCAGCAGATAATAGGTTATACCGCTTAGAATGCCCACCGCCAGATAGGCCGGGTGCTGGATGACCACGGCGCAGCCGATGGCCCCGACAAAAAATGTAAAGTTCACCGCCGGATGGCAGTTTGAAAACGCGTCGTTACCCATTGTCGTCGCCCATCCAGACTTCACCCACGTCTGCTCCCAGGCCGTTGCAGGTGTAGCACCAGACGATATCATCCCCATTCTTTAAGGTGTAGGCCGAACAGCCGTAGTTTGGGAACCACTCGTTGACCTTGTACATCCAGCCAGATTCCGGGCCCACGTCAAACTCATACAGATGGTTGATGCCCTCGATATAGTAGCTTTCGTACATAGGGGTATAGCTGTATTCGATTTGAATATCCGCCGCCTCACAGACCTTGTTTAACACTTCAAATACCGTGTCACCCTCTTTGAAGCTGACCCTCGTCTTGGGAAGAATCGTGCCGTCTTTGGGCACAAAGGGGGCCTTTTCCTCGTTCAAATTGTCGGTGTTATCCAGGATGGTATCGCACACAATGGTGATAGTGCAAACGTGGTCCTCCTGGCCGGGGGTGATCACGGCGTTGTCCTGGAGCTTCTGGATTTTATACTGGCTGCCCAGGCCGTCGCCGGTGTTGGTTTTCAGCAGGAACGCAGTTACCACACCTGCAATTGCGATGGCCACGATAACGAGAACCATAATTAGATTCGCTGTTTTCTTCTTTTTCATGTTTCTACCTCATTGGACAAAAGCCGGTCCTCCTTCGCTGGGCAATCTCAGAGGGGGGGAATTCTGAGCGGCGAAGGATGTGCCGGCTTTCGTTTTTTGGTTAATCGGCTTCCTGGGTCAGGTAGCCTCTGGGATAACAGAAGATATGTCTGCCGATTTCGCCCCACACACTGTCCGTGGTGCGGACACGGCCATAGAACATAACTTCTTTGGGGAGAACATAGGGGCCATACAACGCCCGGTCAATCGCTTCATACTGCGCCTGTCCCGGCTTTGCCTCTTTGAGGAGCTTCTGGGGAACAAAAGCATCCTCGTCATTGATCATGGCGGTGAGGGATGTTCCGAACAGGCCGGAGGTATAGCGATTCAGAACGACCTCGGCAATAGCCTGCTGGCCGTCCTCGCACTCGCCGCGTGCTTCCACATAGATCAGCTTTGCCAGCAACTTGGTTTCGTCCTCAGTCAGGGTCAAACCATCATAGCGGGGCTCCACATACTCCCGGACAGGCTCCTCGTAGATAAAGGGATCGTCCGGCATGGCATCCGGGTCAAGGATAAAGGCCCCATCGTAGCCCCAGCAGATTTCATCGGTAGAAAAACCATCCTCAAATCCCTGGGCCAGCCGCCAGCTGCTCCGGTTTGTATTGGATGGGTCATAGACCATGATTCTGCCATCTTCATTAAAGCCTTTCAGCAGAATGAAGTGCTGGGATTTTGTAAACAAGGACTTGCCATTCATCAACTGAATGACGATTTTCCCTTCCCACAGGGCTTCTTTGACAAAATTGTAGTTCTCTGCCTCGGTCATGGGCAGATGCAGCGCATTGGCTATATACCGCAGGCGATCTACGTTGTTGTTCGCCTTGCTTCCAAACCATTTTGCCAGTTCATCCGGGTAATATTGATGGCCTGTTAGATAGGTAGCGGCCACAGCCATGCAGCAGACGCTACAACCGTTATTCTTAATGGTGCCGTCACCGTACATTACATCGGCGTAATCATCCAGGGTGTAGTCTGGGAAGAAGCGGTCATCCGAATCCTCCTCAAAGGATTCTTCTTCCGTTTCTTCCGAAATTTCTTCCGGTACGGTTTCCTCCTCAGTAGGCTCCGTTTCTTCCGTTATTTCTCTGGTTTCTGCTGTTGTTTCTTCCTTTGTTACCTCGGTGGATTCTTCCTCCGGGGCAGTAATTTCTTGTTGTGTCTCCTCCGTTGCTGCCTCGTCGGCCCAGGTTCTTAAAGAAATGGGCTGTACAAGCAGGGCTGCCGCCAGCAGTAGGCACAGGATATTTCTTTTGATCAAATGCAGCGCTCCTTGTTTTCGCCAGGGGCGGTGTCCCGCCCCTGGCTGGTGATCTTACCCCTTCTTCTTGAACTTGGGGATGATGATGGTAACGGTTACCACGCCCAGGCCGTAGGCGCCCACGATGCAGATGACGATGATCCACCAGGGGAAGCCGGTCTTGGCGGGCTCCGGCTCGGTGGGCTCGGTGGAAGCGGGCACGGTGGGCTCTGCTTCCACAGGGTCGCCGCCCCGGTTGATCACATCGGTCATGTCGTAGAGGTTCGTCTTGCCGGTGAGGAAGCGGTAGTAGGCCGTCAGTGCGTAGTAGGCCTGCTCGGTGCCCATGCCGTCAATTGCGCCATCCATAACGTGCTTGAAACCGCCGCCGGATACATAGTACCGCAGCAATGCGTCCACCACGGAGCTGCCGTTCTTGATGAACCGGGCATCGGTATCCGCGTTGATGCCCAGGGCGGACAGGGCAGTGAGGACCTGAGCGGTGGATTCACTGGTGGCAATGTACTTGCCGTCGCCGTAAGTGGTGCTGAATCCGCCGTCATCGTCCTGCATCTCGGAAAGCCTTGCAATGGCCTTGTCGATGGCCTGCTTCACAGTCGGGTCCTTCTTGTAGTAGGGGGCAAGAGCCGTCAGGGCCATGCCGGTCATGTCGGAGTCGGCACGGTCCCCGGAGATGGCCCAGCCGCCGTCGGAGGTCTGCACACTCAAAATCTCGTCAATGAGGGCCTGCCGTGTGGTGGTGCCGCCGGAGGGCACGGGGTAGTTGCCGGAGTCCAGCGCCAGCAGGGCCCAGATGGGGCCGTTGTTGCCCTGATACTTCACGAATTCCAGATCGCTCAAGCCTTGCAGCAGGTCATAGCCGCCCACGTTGGTCACGTCGCGGCCAATGGCCGTCAGCGCCAGGATGATCCGGGAGTTATCTGTAGACTTGGCCTTGTGGAGCCGTCCGGTCTCGGGGTCGATGTTCTCGGCCACATACTCCAGAACCTTCTTGTAGTAGTCCTCCACGCCGGGGACGTTCCGGTCGGAACGGGCCAGACCAATGACCATCCACTCGCCGCCGATGGCGCCGACGCTGGGCGTACCCAGAGCCTCCATGTAGTCGCCGGTGGTGATGTAGGGATCGCTGACCTTGCCCATGGCCTTCAGCATGGCAAGCTTGGTCTCGGCAGCGGTCAGAACATCGTAGTTGTCCACCAGCTTCTTCTGCAGGTCGGTCAGAGCATCGTAAGCCTCCCGGGCGGCCTTAATGTTCTGCTCGGAATCCTTTGTGACGTCTCCGATCTTGCTGATCTTGTCTATGACCTCCTGCGCCTTCTTCTTGTCCTCTTCCGAAGCCGTAAGCTTGGAGTAGGCGGTCTCGGCGTCGGTGAGCTTCTTGACGTTCGTGACCAGATCCTTCTGAGCCTTGGTTAGAGCGTCGTAGGCTTTCCGTGCCGCGCCGATGCTGGCGTTGCTCTTTTCCGTGACGGGGTCTTCGATCTTGTCAATGAGCTTGATAACCTCGTCGGCCTTGAGCTGGTTCCACTTCCGGGTGGCTTCCTGGAGGGTGGAAAGCTTCGTGACCAGTTCCTTCTGCTCGGCGGTCAACTTGTTGTAGCCGTTCCAGGCGGCGTTGATGGCCGTGCCGCTGTTGATGGTCACGGTGCCAATCTTGGAAATCAGGTCGTCTACCGCTTTGGCCTTGGCCTTGTCGTCTGCCTCTTTCAGCTTCTTGTACTGATCCTCGGCGTCAGTCAGCTTCTTGTAGTTTGTGACCTTGGCCTTTTCTTCCGCATTCAGAGCGTCATAGGCTTTCCGGGCCGCGTCGATCCTCGCCTTGCAGGCATCGGTGTAAGTCACATTGCCGATCTTATTGATCAGATCGATAACATCCTTGGCTGTGGTGGTGCTCTCAGCGGGCTTACCATAGTTGTCGCCGCCTTCTTCGTAGGTGTAGTCATCGGTATAGTGGAGGACAATGTTGTCGCCGTCCTTCAGATACCTGGCGGACACGCCTACCTCCGGATGACTGCCGTTGACGGTATACATCCAGCCGGAATTCTTGCCGTTATCAAATTCACCCAGGCCGTTGACAGACCGGATATAGACCGTGCCATATTGGTTGCTGCTGTCAGCATTGAAGCTGAGACCGGTGCGCTGGAGCACATCCCAGACGGTTTCAGCGGTGTCCGCTTCCAGGGTGCCTTTGTACCATTCCTTCAGGCCGCCCCTGGCGTAGCCGTGGGGAGAGGTAGTGTCGCCGTGCTTGCTGTCGCCCAGAACGGTGACGGTCACGGTGATCTTGGTGGATTTGGGCTTGACTGTAACGGTGATGTACGCCTTGGCCGCGCCGTAGGTCAGGGAAACCGTCTGGTCGCCGGTCTTATTCTTGTCGTAGCCCTCGACAGTAACATCCTTCAGCGCAACCTCACTGGTGGTTCCATCCGTCCAGGAGGCTGTCAGCTTGATGCCTGTCAGATTCAGTTCATCGCCTACAGTGTACTCCGTCTTGTAGGTTCCGCTCACTGTCAGCTCATAGCAAACAGGCTCAGAGCCGCCGCCGACCTTCTGGCAGAGCTTGTCCGCGTCCTTACCCAGAGGATCGTCGGTACGGTTGTGGTCAGCTCTCCACGAACATCCCTCAACTTCTGGGCAGTCCTTCACGCCATTGGCAGTGTTAAGGACGATTGTTCCGTCCATCTTGGTCGGGCCAGAATAGCTGGTATCCAGATACTTGACGAATCCAATACCAGTTTCGGCACCACAGCCAGATGCAAAGGTATTGCCGGCAATGTTGTTATAGCGGTTCAAACTGCCGAGATAACCGATAATGGCACCAACATATTTATTGCCGCTGACAGTACCGGTAAATGTGTTTGCGCTGATGGAGCCAGCTACATTATCCCAAGTCTGTGCCACATAGCCGTCGCCGCCAAAGATACCGCCTACATATTCGTTTCCCTTAACAGTACCTGTTACAGTACATGCAACAATAGTGGGGCTTGCGCCGTTAGGGGCAGTCTGGTTGTCATAGCCGCCGCCTACGATGCCGCCCACAAAGCTGCCGCTCGCCTCTACACTACCGCTGAAGGTGCAATTTTTCACCTCACACTGGCTCATAGCGTTGTCTCGGCTTCCCAGAATACCTCCGACATAGCTACTGCCTTTTACTGTTGCGGCGCTGGAACAATTCTCAATTATACCATTGATACGGCCTGCAAAAGAACCGATTTTGTTTTCCGATCCGCTGTAGCCAATGGTTACACCCTCTTCAATCACGCAGTTCCTGATTGTGACGACGTAGCCTGCACTCGCCACTGCGTAACCATTTCCTCCAACAGACTCGATAAAACCGGATTTCAGCGTTTGGGTTCCGCTCAGTAACCGCACTCCTTCGATAGTAACCGCATTGCCGCTTAAGCCAACACCGGTATAGCAATTAACAAGGCCAGCGCCTTCAATGCGTTCACCATAAATGTTAAGGTTCTTGATTGTCGCACCATTGACATAGGCAAAGAGCGGGAGCCCTCCAACCGGAACGGTAATTTTTACGTTCTGTGTCTCGCTGATCTTTCCGTCAAATATTCCGGAAAACGCATTCAAATTTGTGCCCTGCGCAATATTTGTGCTGCCGTCCTTGGTGCAGCCAATGGGTGTCCAATCAGAGGGAAGGGTGATATCATTACATACCTGGAAATAGAATCCCTTAAACGATTTCCCGTCCGCTACATAGGTCCTAAGCCGTACCAAATCGTCCAGAGTTTGGATTTTATAAGGATCATTTTCAGTGCCGCTGCCATCAAATTCAATTCCCGTGTCCTTGAAAGTAATCTGCACCGGCCCCATCAAAAGGTCTACCGTATCTATATCCTCATTTTTCGCGGATACAGTCACCTTACAGAAGAAGTAGTGCTCACCTACGTCATAGCTCCTGTTCAGATTTGCATAACACTCATATATGGATGCACCATCTCGACTCGACGTCCGAATCTTATTGACAGTTGCTTCCTTCACCAACTCCGCATCTTCAATGGTATTCTTTGTATTGTGGTAAATCTGGTAACTGAAATCAACTGCTCTATCTGCATCTCCGAATTGGAAATAAATATAATTCGGTACCGATCCCACTGCGTATTCGGTTTCATACTCAATGATATCATCCGATTTGGGCGACGATCTTCCATAGCTGCCAAAATCTCTTACAATCTCAGGCACATTAAGATATGTCAGATTGACATCTACACGTGCCATATCCGATTGTGCAATATATTTGACGCCATTATAAGTGTTTATTATCCTACAAAAGTAGTAGAAGGGTCTGTCACTGCTTGTAGGAGGAGTAAACGTTCTATCCGTCGCGCCAATGATAAGTCCATTAGAGCCACGTTTATACCACTGGTATGTTATGGTTCCGCGAACCGACTCATCAACATAATACTCCACCGACAAGACTGGACTATCACCCTTGTCGCAAGTTATTTCTGCAGGCTGTTTGGTAATGACTGGCGTTGGGTTTGTCGCAACCACTTCCCCATCTGTAACCTTTACAACCGCAGTATTAGATTTGAATTTATAAATTTCATTATTTAACGTCCACACCACTTCATAGTGGTAACTGTGCTCTCCAATCTCAGATGTATCCACAATTACCAAATCAAGATCTGTCATCAGATTTGTGCCGTCTTTATACCATTGATAGCTAATAAGCCCTGATTCAGGTTCCGCTATTTCAGCGTATAAAGTCACCACATCATTAAGATTGCAAATTACATTCTCTAATTGATTCAGAATTTTCGGTGGGGTGACGCTCCATTCGTATACTTTTACAAATACCGAATTGCTGGTTACAGTATAGGTCAGGCCGTTGACCGTGTTCGTGACTACACAGTAGTAAGTCTTTTCTCCGCTCTCAGCGGTGGGGGCGGTATAGCTTGCTTCCGTTGCGCCGTCAATAGCGGTTCCGGTTTCGCCGTTCACTTCGTACCACTGATAAGTAAGAGCCGCACCCTCCGGAGCGGTCGCGCTTACGGTCAGTGTCGCGGCTTCATCCTTGCCGCAGGTTACATCTACCGGCTGTGCCGTGATCTGCGGGGTGTAGTCAACAAAGTTAAGCCTCAGAGTATACGTTCTTGTCTGCGTAGGCAGGCTCTCATTCGTAGCATCCCATTTCAGAATGACAGGAATCTCAGCGTAAGTGCCATCCTTGGAAAGATAGTCCGCCAGAGCGATGTCCGCCTTATAGGACGACGTAGTAAACGCAGTCTCTCCAATATACGCAGTAGAAAGTGTTGAAGAAGGCTTGATCTGCACGGACACTGTTTCCGTGCCTGCCGCGATGTTTCCGGTAAATTCGTTGACAAAGGTATTCACACCAGTGGGAAGTGTGGGAGACAAAACCTGCTTCTTGTTCTCCAGTACCTTTAATGTACCCAGTCCGCGGATATAGGACACATAGAAATTGTAATCCTCATATACGGAGTAGCCGTTTTCATCCCTATTTCCTACACGGAGCGTTAATTTTGTCTCTTCACCCTTGGAAATAAGGGAACCGTTAAACTGGAACGGTGCTGTCAATCCATTACTAAGCACCGTCCGGGTCCCCTGATCCCCATTGCCGGTTCCCAGTACATCATTATAGAAAAGCGAATAATATACTGTACCCGCTGCCTGAATTTCTTCGCTCAGACCCAGATATATCTGGAATCCGGAACCTACATCCGTCATGACAATGTCTCTGTAATCCGTCTGCTCACGGCTGAATTTCCCATCCAGCATATCTATATACGCACTGGGAGTTGTAACAGAGTAGGTGCCTACTATAATCTTCAGGTCGGTCACAACCGCCATTGCTTCCTGTGCTTCCCGCACAGTGACCTTCGCGCTGCCGCTCTGGGCAGTATAGGTCAGGCCGTTGACCGTGTTCGTGACTACACAGTAGTAAGTCTTTTC
>OMCG01000251.1_pt1 | contig 41943 bp, 30 predicted proteins | sample 1674071 | NCBI WGS metagenome assembly OMCG01 (sample SAMEA103958139, study PRJEB25191) | human gut metagenome | biome: human-associated habitat [ENVO:00009003]; feature: intestine environment [ENVO:2100002]; material: feces | place: Germany | collected 2013/2015 | reverse complement strand
AAAAGGCAAATACAAGTACCACCCACAATAATAAATCTACTGGGCGAATACAGAAGATACCAAATCAAAGAGAGAATGTATTGCAAAGAGGAATATATAGACAGAGATCTGATAGTCTGCAAATACAATGGCGACTATTTGAATCCTGCCACACTTTCAGCAAAATTTTCACAGCTATTAAAGAAACATAATCTAAGACATATTCGTCTGCACGACCTAAGACATTCCTACTGCTCAATACTCTTGAACGACCTGAATATTCCAGTCACAATAGTGTCTAAAAGTGCAGGACACACTAACACACAAGTAACGCTGAACACATATTCCCACGTTGATTCAAAAATGCAGAAGAAATCTGCTGACGCACTTGAAGAGAACGTATTTTCAGACATAAATAAAAAGCTAGGCTAATAACAAAGGAACAGTCCACAATGAACTGTTCCTTTGTTCTAACTCTTAAAAAGGCTTATGTAATTCGTTCGACCATTGACTATTCTGTAAATCAGAACATTGTTCACAGTTGTCTGAACCTTATAAAGAATGATATAATCTTCTGCAACAAGCTTTCGCAGACCTTTCTTTGAAAGGAATTCATCATTGATAAGAGGTGCAATAAAAGGCTGTGTAGAAAGATTGCTGATAGATTGGTCTATCATCTTCATAATACGAGTAGCCGCTTGTGGAGCGTACAATTCACTTGCAATGTAGGAAAAAATCCTATCAAGGTCTTTCCTTGCGTGGGCGGTGAACTTAATGCTGTATATATCAGTAGCCATATTTTGCCCTCATTTCAGAAAGGACTTCCTCACCGTCAAATACATTGCCCTCTTCTACATCCTGTTCGGCTTCTGCAACGAGCTGATAGAGATGAATTTGCTCAATAAGTTTGTCATAAGCTTGATTGGACATAACTACCATATCACTATAACCATTCTTAGTGATAAAAACAGGTTCGTCAGTACTGTGACAAAGCTCAGATATTCCGCTTGTGTTTTTCAAATCTTTGATAGGAATGATTTTTGGCATATATGACATCTCCTTACATCTTACTATGGCTTAATTATACCATAATAATTTCAAAAAGTCAAGTTCTGCTGTGCGACCTGCGGCGACGGAATAAAATGAATTCTGAATCAGAACGATCAAGACACCATAAGAACACAAAAAATAATTGACAGGCAACATTAAATAAGGTAAAATAAATCTAAATAATAATAAAACATCTTCAAACTGCTGTCGAGTGACTGGAACTCGTGTATGGGTTAATAGCTCATCGAGGGTTCGAATCCCTCCTTCTCCGCCAAAAAGTCTCGTAAACACGTTGTTTGCGAGACTTTTTATTTTCTAAAGATATGACACGCAAAAATACTTAATAAAGCAAAAAAATCGGACAGCCCGAAGACTGTCCGATTGAATGTTTTTGTGATTATTCTATGGTCGTGATGTCGCTTCCGAACCAAGTTGTTGATATCTCAGCAAGCTTGCCGTCCTGCTTCATTTCGTGAAGGATCTCCTCAATCTTGTCGCAAAGTGCCTGATCACCAAGTCTGAAGCCGATAGCGTACTCCTCTGGGTCAAGGCCGTCAGGAAGCACCTTGTAATCCTTACCTGATGTGGATATCTCGTAGTTTGCAACTACTGAGTCAAGGAACGCTGCGTCTACCATGTTAAGCTCCAACTGCTGGAGGCCTTCAACATTTGTTGCAAGCTCTGTTGTTGTCGCACCATTTGCTACAACGTCAGATGCAAGAAGTGTTTCCTGTGCTGTTGAGCCGTTCTGTACGGCAATGTTCTTGCCTGCAAGATCAGCCTGTGAAGCAACGTCGCTTGAGCCGTTTACAACGAACACCATTTCATTCTTCATGTAAGGCTCGCTCATGAGCATTACTTTCTTTCTCTCATCGCTGACAGAAAGGCCGTTCCAGATACAATCTATTGTGCCTGCATTAAGGTCCTGCTCCTTTGTATCCCAGTTTACAGAGTAAGTTTCAAGCTCTACACCAAGTCTTGAGCAAACTTCCTTTGCAACGTCGATATCAAAGCCTACGATGTTGTCGTTCTCGTCTGTGTAGCCCATTGGCTTGAATGTTGGGTCAAGACCAAGCACAAGCTTGCCTGAATCAAGAACTTTCTGAAGTGAGTTATCCTCGCCTGTTGCAGCGGCTGTGCTGTTTGTGCCTGCTGCTGATGAAGAATCAGATGTGCTTCCGCAGCCTACAGCCAAAAGCATCATGGCAGCAGCGGAAAGTGATGCGATAGTCTTAAAAATAGATCTTTTCATTATTAACTTCCTTTCGGGTATCGTCAAATACCATTTCATACGTTTTAACACTTTAATATAATAACATATTATAACGTCACTGTCAATTATCATTATTGCCCAAACCTTTGCAGGCTGTGGGTGCTTTTTCATAGAAAATGACCGCAGATAGGCGAAAATCAGCACTTACCAAGCTTTTTCGCTCTTTCCATGAACCTTGCATACTTGCCTATTACCGCTTCTCCCTGTGTGATACCTGCATTTTTCAGTATCTCCAAAGGCTTTTCAGGATAGTCTGCTGTATATTCAAGCTCCAACTCATAGTCTGTCAAGCCGAGATATTCGCTTTTGTCAAGGCATATCTCAACATGGTCAAAATCCGTGCAAAGCTTTCGCTGTGTATTCAAAGAGCCTGCAAGGTCAGCGGCAGGGAAATCTCTCCCCACAAGCTGTGAAAGCTCCTGTGCGGTGAGCGTTTCAGGCAGGCTGTCAAGCTGTTGTTCATACTCTTTTTTCACATGAAGTGCACCGTTTTCGGAGATAGGTGCTTTAAGCTGCAAAAAATATTTTTCGCCTATCTGCCTGACACGGATACTTGTCATGCCCGTATCCTGCTGTGGAATATAATAAAAATTGGTCTGCTCTATTATTTTGCCCCACTGAAAAAGCTTTTCAGCGGTCTTGTACTGCTCCTGTGTGAGAGAAATTTTTATCTCACGTTCTATATTTTCGCTCATGATATCCTCCTGCTTTAATACTTTAGGCAACACCGCACAAAGCCCGCCTGACGGCTTTGCACGCCATCTGCTTGCAGATTTTCCGTCATATCACACAAAAATCCCTTGACATACGACAGTATGCCTGCGGAATTTTTATGCAATCTGACAAAAAATCTGACTACGCATCTGACGCACAATCTTTGTGCGGTATTGCCTTTATTTTATTATAACAATATCACAATATAATGTCAACATGAATATGGTTGACAAATTCCCATAAAAATAGTAGAATTTAAGTATATGAATTTAAGGAGAGTTTGAGATGTCAAGAATATTGACGCCACAGCAAAAGATAGAGCGGAGCATCGTTACTGATTTTCGCAGAGATATATGGAATAAATTCGTAATGGGATATGAGCGTTACGATATGATAAAGCCCGGGGACAAAATAGCGGTGTGCATATCAGGCGGCAAGGACTCAATGCTCCTTGCTAAGTGTATGCAGCATTTGCAGAAATATCAGGGCATGGATATCGGGCTGGAGTTTATTGTGATGAACCCCGGCTACAGCGACGCAAACAGGCAGAGGATAATCGACAATGCGGCGCTTATGGGAATACCCATAAAGATGTTTGAAACAAAGGTCTTTGACATTGCATACAACACAAAACGCAACCCATGCTATCTTTGTGCAAGAATGAGACGTGGCTGGCTTTACAAATTTGCGCAGGACCTTGGATGCAACAAGATAGCTTTGGGACATCATTTTGATGATGTTATAGAAACCATACTCATGAGCATGGTATACGGAGGACAGATTCAGACTATGATGCCGAAGCTACACTCGAGGAACTACGCAGGCATGGAGCTTATCAGACCACTGTACATGGTGAAAGAGGCGGACATTATCCGCTGGGTGGAGCAGAACGATCTGCATTTTATCCGCTGTGCCTGCCGTTTCACTGAGAGCTACGAGGGGTCAGAGAAAAAGGGTGAGGTATCAAAGCGGCAGGAAATGAAGGAGCTTATAGCAAAGTTTCGTGCCACCAATCCCAACATTGAAAACAATATTTTCAAGAGCGTTTACAACGTCAATCTGCGCACTGTGATACAATACGAATACAAGGGTAAGAAGTACAATTTTATGGACACATACGATGATTACGACCCAAGTGTTCAGGCAGATGACGATGATGATGAGGGAATAGAGTAAAAAAGTTGTGAAAAGGGCTTGACAAAGCGGCAGAGATAGTGTATAATATATTACTGTAATTGGTTTGCTGCTATGGCTCAGTAGGTAGAGCACGTCCTTGGTAAGGACGAGGTCACCGGTTCAAGCCCGGTTAGCAGCTCCAGCAGGGACGTGTCCCTGCACCCAAATCCGCTATCATTTATGGTAGCGGATTTTTTGTCGCCGCCCATGGGTATGATACCCTACACACAAAAAACACCGCCCGAACTCCTCGGACGGTGTTATATTTTTACCTCGTATTACAGATTTGTATACTCCATAAGGCTCTTATCCACCTCACGGGCAACATCTCTGCCCTCTCTGATAGCCCATACTACAAGTGACTGTCCTCTGCGCACGTCGCCTGCGGCAAAGACGTTCTTCACGTTTGTCTGATGTGTGCCGTCGGCTGTTGCGATATTCGTTCTGCCGTCTACCTCAACGCCAAAAGCCTTTGTGAGATAGCTTTCAGATCCCAGAAAGCCTGCCGCAATAAGAACAAGCTCGGTTTCTACCTTGTATTCGCTACCCTCAACAGGCTTCATTATCGTTCTGCCTGACTTAGGGTCTTTCTCCGGGGAGAGCTTTACAAGCACTGCGCCCTTAAGATTGCCCTTTTTGTCTTTGAGAAACTCCTTGACAGTTGTCTGATAAACTCTCGGGTCATGACCGAACACACCGATAGCTTCCTCCTGACCGTAATCTGTCTTGCAGACCATTGGCCACTGCGGCCATGGGTTGTTCTCAGCTCTCGTGTCAGGAAGCTTTGGCATCATTTCAAGCTGCAAAACGCTCTTTGCGCCATGTCTTACGCTTGTACCAACGCAGTCATTTCCTGTATCTCCGCCACCTATTACCATGACGTTCTTGCCCTTTGCGGAAATGTGGTTTTTATCCGTAAGACCGCCGTTCAGCAGCGCCTTAGTTGTGGATTTCAGAAAATCCACTGCAAAATAGATACCATTTGCATCTCTGCCCTCGGCTTTGATATCTCTAGGGTTTGAAGCACCACAACAAAGTATTACTCTGTCGAAGTCCTTGAGAAGCTCAGCCGCTGTGATATCCTTGCCCACATTAACGCCTGTGCGGAACTCGATGCCCTCTTCTTTCATTATGTTTATCTTACGCTCGATTATCTGCTTTTCAAGCTTCATGTTCGGTATGCCGTACATAAGCAGACCGCCCACTCTGTCCTCACGCTCGAAAACTGTTACACTGTGACCTCTCTGATTGAGCTGGTCAGCGGCAGCAAGACCTGACGGGCCTGAGCCTATAACAGCGATAGTCTTTCCTGTTCTTACCTTTGGCACTCTTGCTGAAGCATATCCGCAGGCATAGGCATTTTCGATAATGCCGTATTCGTTAGCCTTTGTGGTAACAGCGTCGCCATTAGCTCCGCAGGTGCAGGCTTTTTCGCAAAGTGCAGGACAAACTCTTGATGTAAACTCAGGAAAATTGTTCGTCATATGAAGTCTGTAATATGCCTGCTCCCAGTTGCCCTTGTATATAAGGTCGTTCCATTCAGGGATAAGATTGTTAAGCGGACAGCCTGAAAATGCGTTGCCTATCTTCATTCCTGCCTGACAGAACGGCACACCGCAGTCCATACATCTTGCTCCCTGCTTCTGCTGCTCCTCCTTTGAAAGAGGAGTGTGAAATTCATTAAAATTCTTTATACGTTCCTCAACGGAGAACGCTGCTGCGTCCTCACGCTTATAGTCCATAAAACCAGTTGGCTTTCCCATATCTCAACTATACTTGCTTTCACGGCAAGTATATCCTCCTTTCGATTTTAAAAGTACAATATATCATGTGCGCAGGCTTACTGCTTGCCGTTGATGATCTGATAGAATGCTTCTATCTGCGCCTGATCGCTACTCATACCCTTTTCTTCCATTGAAGCTATAGCAGACATCATCTTCTTGTAATCGTGAGGGATTATCTTCTTGAACTTAGGCAGATATTCCTCAAAGTTATCAAGAATACGCTTGCCCTTTTCAGAGCCTGTTGCGTCAACGTGCTGCTGGATAAGGTCTTTGAGCTGAATGATATCGTACTTCTCCTTGACCTCAGAGAAAAGTACCATTTCCTTGTTGAGTCTTGTGTAAAGGTGTCTGTCCTCGTCAAGAACGTAAGCTACACCGCCCGACATACCTGCCGCAAAGTTTTTGCCCGTCTTGCCGATAACTACCACACAGCCGCCTGTCATATACTCACAGCCGTGGTCGCCAACACCCTCGACAACTGCCACTGCGCCTGAGTTTCTTACGCAGAAACGCTCGCCTGCAACACCGTCGATGAACGCCTTACCGCTTGTTGCGCCGTAAAGTGCAACGTTACCGATAATGATATTGTCCTCGGCTTTGAAAGTGGAATCCTTCGGAGGATAAACAACGAGCTTACCGCCTGAAAGTCCCTTGCCGAAATAATCGTTAGAGTCGCCCACAAGCTCGAGGGTCAAGCCGTTCGGGATAAATGCGCCGAAGCTCTGTCCGCCTGAGCCGTTGCAGACTATCTTGTATGTATCGTCAGCAAGTGTGTTATAATACTTTCTTGTTATCTCTGAGCCGAAGATAGTACCGAATGAACGGTCTGTGTTCTTGACATTTACTGTGATAGACTTCTTCTCACCACTCTTAAGATTTTTCTCGAACTCCTTCATGAGTACCTTTTCATCAAGAGTGTTTTCAAGCTTGAAGTCATACTTGGATTTCTTGTTGTATTCTACCTTTTCTGAAACGTAATCAGAGTTGATGATATTAGAAAGGTCAACTTGTGCCGCAGTGCCTGTGATACCAGCCTTTGGCTTGATAAGGTCAATTCTTCCCACAAGCTCGTCAACTGTTCTTACGCCAAGCTTTGACATATATTCTCTAAGCTCGGAAGCCACAAATATCATAAAGTTCATTACATATTCAGGCTTGCCAGGGAACTTCTTTCTAAGCTCTGGGTTCTGTGTTGCAACACCAAATGGGCAAGTATCAAGATTACATACTCTCATCATTGCACAGCCGAGTGTTATCAGCGGAGCTGTTGCAAAGCCGAACTCCTCTGCGCCAAGGATCGCTGCGATAACAACGTCACGGCCTGTCATGAGCTTGCCGTCTGTTTCGATAACGACCTTGTTTCTAAGACCGTTCTTGATAAGGGTCTGATGTGCTTCTGCAAGTCCAAGTTCCCATGGAAGTCCTGCATTGTAGATAGAGTTTCTCGGAGCCGCACCTGTACCGCCGTCATAGCCTGAGATAAGGATAACACCTGCGCCTGCCTTTGCAACGCCTGCCGCAACTGTACCAACACCGCACTCAGAAACAAGCTTTACAGAAATTCTTGCGTTCTTGTTTGCGTTTTTCAGGTCATAGATAAGCTGAGCCAAGTCCTCGATAGAGTAGATATCGTGGTGTGGCGGAGGTGAGATAAGCGACACGCCAGGTGTGGAGTGTCTTGTTTTAGCTATCCATGGATAAACCTTTTTGCCAGGGAGATGACCGCCCTCGCCAGGCTTTGCTCCCTGTGCCATTTTTATCTGTATCTCATCAGCAGATGTGAGGTATCTTGAAGTTACACCGAAACGTCCCGAAGCCACCTGCTTGATAGCTGAACATCTGTCCTCAGAAGTACCCTTTGTGAGAAGTCTGTCAAGGCTCTCACCGCCCTCGCCTGAGTTTGACTTGCCGTGAAGTCTGTTCATTGCGATAGCAAGTGCTTCATGAGCTTCCTGAGAGATAGAGCCGTAGGACATAGCGCCCGTCTTAAATCTTCTTACAATAGAGTCAACGCTCTCAACTTCCTCCAGCGGAACAGGATTTTCAGCAAAGTTGAAATCCATAAGACCTCTGATGTTCACAGGGTCCATTTCCTCAGAGATAAGCTTTGAATACTTCTTGTATGTTTCATAGTCGCCAGTCCTTGCAGCCTGCTGGAGCAGGTAGATAGACTGAGGATTGTAGAGATGCTCCTCCTTGCCGCTTCTGAACTTGTGGCTTCCTCTTGATTCAAGCTCTGTGTCTGTGCCAAGTCCAAGAGGGTCAAAGGCTGATGTATGAAGTCTGTCAACGTTCTTTTCAATATCAGAGATAGTGATACCGCCTATTCTGCTGACAGTGCCTGTGAAATACTTGTTTATAACGTCCTGACCGATACCGATAGCCTCGAATATCTGTGAGCCTTGATATGACTGTATAGTAGAGATACCCATTTTTGAAGCTATCTTTACGATACCATGGAGAACAGCCGCATTATAATCGTCAACAGCGGCATAGTAATCCTTGTCGAGAAGGTCGTCAGCAATAAGCTCGTGGATAGTTTCCTGAGCAAGATAAGGGTTGATAGCGGAAGCACCATAGCCAAGCAGTGTTGCAAAGTGATGAACTTCTCTAGGCTCGCCGCTTTCGAGGATAATAGCAAGAGATGTTCTCTTCTTTGTAACAACAAGGTGCTGATGAAGCGCTGATACTGCAAGCAGTGACGGGATAGCAAGGTGGTTCTCATCAACTCCCCTGTCTGAAAGGATAAGGATATTTGCGCCCTCGCTGAACGCCTTGTCTGCTTCTATATAAAGTCTGTTTATAGCCTTTTCAAGTCTTGTGTTCTTATAATAAAGTATAGGGATAACGGCTACCTTAAAGCCAGGAATGTGCATATTCTTTATTTTAAGGATATCTGTTGAGGTAAGGATAGGGTCGTGTATCTTCATTACCTTGCAGTTCTCAGGCTTTTCTTCAAGAATGTTGCCGTCCTCACCGATATAGACAGTTGTGGAGGTGACTATTTCCTCTCTGATAGCGTCTATAGGCGGATTTGTTACCTGTGCAAAGAGCTGTTTGAAGTAGTTGAACAGTGGCTGAGGCTCTTTTGAAAGCACCGCAAGCGGGCTGTCTGTACCCATAGCGGCAATAGACTCAGAGCCGTTCTTTGCCATTGGCAGGATAGATGTCATAACGTCCTCATAGGTATAGCCAAAAGCTTTCTGAAGTCTTTGTCTTTCCTCGTAGCCGTGTTCCTCTACCTTGATGTTTGGTATCTTAAGGTCTTTAAGTCTGACAAGGTTGCTGTCAAGCCACTCGCCGTAAGGCTGCTTTGAAGCATAGTATTCCTTAAGCTCGTCATCGTCGATAACTCTGCCCTGAACAGTATCAACAAGAAGCATTTTGCCTGGGCGAAGTCTTTCCTTTTCAACGATATTGTCTGACGGGATAGGAAGTGCGCCAACCTCAGATGAAAGGATAAGATTGCCGTCCTTTGTGATATAATATCTTGACGGACGCAGACCGTTTCTGTCAAGCACTGCACCCATGATATCTCCGTCAGAGAAAAGGATAGAAGCAGGTCCGTCCCATGGCTCCATCATAGTTGCGTAATACTGATAGAAGTCTTTCTTAGCCTGACTCATCGTGCCATTGTTATCCCATGGCTCAGGGATCGTTATCATGACAGCCAGCGGCAGATCCATTCCACTCATGACCAAAAATTCAAGTGTGTTGTCGAGCATTGCAGAGTCAGAGCCTTCTGTGTTTACAACAGGTGTGACCTTATCAAGGTCGCCCTTCAAATGCTCAGACTTCATCGTTTCCTCACGAGCGAGCATTTTATCAGCATTGCCTCTGATAGTGTTTATCTCACCGTTGTGAACGATCATTCTATTAGGATGAGCTCTCTGCCAGCTTGGGTTTGTGTTGGTAGAAAATCTTGAATGTACCATAGCGATAGCAGACTCGTAGTCCTTATCCTGAAGGTCAGGGAAGAACTTTCTGAGATCCTGCACAAGGAACATTCCTTTATATACTATAGTTCTGCTTGAAAGCGATACAACGTAGGTGTCCTCATTTGACTGCTCGAATACACGTCTTGCAACATATAGCTTGCGGTCAAAGTCAAGACCCTTTTTAACGCCCTTTGGACGCTTGATGAAGCACTGCATTATGGCAGGCATACACTGGGCAGCTCTCTTGCCAAGCACCTCAGGCTTTGCAGGAACGACTCTCCAGCCAAGGATCTCCAGACCCTCTTTTTCAGCGATTATCTCAAACATCTTCTTTGCCTGATTTCTCGCAAGCTCGTTCTGTGGGAAGAAGAACATACCAACAGCATAATCTCTCTCCTCGCCAAGCGTGATCCCAAGCTCAGCGGCGGCGATCTTCTTGAAGAATTTATGTGAGATCTGAAGCAGGATACCTACTCCGTCACCTGTTTTGCCCTCTGCGTCCTTACCAGCACGATGCTCAAGCGTTTCAACGATAGTCAGCGCATTTGCAACAGTATCGTGGCTCTTTTTGCCCTTAATGTTCACAACAGCACCTATTCCGCAGTTATCATGCTCGAATTTCGGTGAATACAGGCTTTTTACATTAGTCATATCCTCCATGCGTTCCATTTTTATCACCCTTTCCTGCCAAACTGTAAAAAAATTATAGCTTATCGTTCAGCAACGTATGTTATTTCACGGCTCATAGCCGATTTTTAGCTGTTTTTAACAAAAAATTTGCAGGAAGAAATTAAAATCCTGCAATCCTGCATAAGCGCCAACAAGCTCAAAGCATGGTTTTTCGCACAAATGCAAGAAAATAGCCTTTTGCCGTCTTTTTTGACGGCTTAATCATTATAACACACATTACAACAAAATGCAAGAGCGAATGATAAAACTTGCATAAATTCATTATTAATTTTTAGTTAATCGGTATACATATATAACTTATGATTTCATATTGCTTTCCTAGGTAAACCTTGCAAACTAACGTAACAACGCTCTTTTCAGCTTGTTTACAGCCATTTTCAGCGGAGAATCGTACTCTTTGTAAAAATGCTGATAATCCTTAGAATTGTTCCAGTCGCCACCCCATTTCCAGCCGTGACGCCTGAAAATGCAATAGCAAAGGTCTGTTCTGTCAATCTTGTGATCAAAAGCCTTGTCACGGTCTGCATACTCTGCAGCATTGGCAGGCATGACCTTATTCCCCACTATATAAGGATTTATAAGAGGGTTTATGTCTATCGCCCTGCCGTAGCTGTGAGCCGAAATAGTGTTGGTACCAGCCACCACCCTATAGTTGAAGGCAGAAGAATTGTTATCCGCCATTGACCTTTCATCATCAGCGTCATACTCGTCCACGAGCCTGATTTTTTCTATCTCATAACCGCCCTCGAAAAGCTCATAGAAGATATCCAGAACCTCCTGCGCAAGCTTCCTCGCCACGATAAGCTCCCCCGACTGCACCTTATGCTCAAAGTCATAATACCTCACACGCAGATAGGCAAGGTCGCCCAGCTTCACATGGGGATTTTCCTTATAGGAAACGCCTTTTATACGCTCTATCACCTCATTTGGAAGCTCCTCAGCCGTAAAGCCCTCTCTGTATAATATCTTTTCCATAAAAAAACACTCCTTACAAAAAGCGGTCAAGGCATGATACCTTGACCGTCCTTATTATTTATCCGCAGACTTGTAGTACATAACAACAGGCGTACCGTAAGGCACGTTGTCATAAACATATTTGGCGTCGTCATAGCTCATATTTATACAGCCGTGAGAGCCGTTGTATTTGTATATCTCACCGCCGAAATATCCGCCTCGCCACGTTGAATCGTGAAGACCTATTCCGCAAAGAGAAACGTTGTTCCAGAAGTTGCACTTTGTATCCCACTCGTCACCGTCGGCATTTGTGTCTTTCATGCGCTTGTTGGTCTCCTTTGACCACAGCTTATAAACACCAGGGAGAGTTGTTCTCGCCTCAGATGTGGTCTGACCTGAAACTATATAGGTATCGAGCTTTTTCTTGCCCTTTTCATAATACCACAAGTGCTGGTCGGTAAGGTCTATCTCAATATAAGTGTCGCCTATATCATCGTCCTTGCTTCTCGCAGACTCAACGCCTGTAAAGTCAAAATAACCGGTACTGTAATAGATAGGGTCTACCTTGTCAACGCTCTCGCCCTTTTCAAGCATATCCACAAGATCGTCACAAGTCTTTTCCTGATCTATCCACCAGCCGTATTTAGCATCTGAGCTTGTCGGCACGATTATGTCGCCCTGCAAAGTGGCGTGGAATTTTCTCTTAGTATTATATGTATCATACTTCTTTGCGAGCTTTTCAACATACTCCATGGCTTTCTTTCTATCCACAGTGTAGCTTCCGTCATCTTTGAGCTTTATCATCTTCATAAGCTCCTCGCCCGTGAGAGTTTCTGTGGTGTAGTCAAAATCGTATGTGACAGAAAGCTGGAAAACATCATTTCGTTTCTTGCAATCGTCCTCAAGGTCTGCGCTCTTCACCTCTGGAAGAGAATAACAACCTGTGTCCTTGTCAAGCTCAACGCTAAGCTCACCTGCCGCCACGCTTTGCGTAACATAAGCTTCAAGCTTTTTCATATCGGTTATCTTGTTTCCCTGCACCTCAGGGGTGATAACATAAGCCGTCTTATCCTCGTTAAGACCAAGCTTTGCGTCGGCAGTTTCAACATCGCCCCAATTTGCTTTCTCCACAAGCTTCTGAAGCTTCTCAACATCAAATGTGATGTCCTCATTAAAGCTATAGATGGAGTTCTGTATAAATCCCGAGAACCATGTTTTTCTGTTCACGCTGTCATAGATCTTCTGAAGCTCGTCCTTGCCGCTTAGTCTGTAATCAAAATCAGCTGTCTTGAAAACAACAGGCGTGCCGTCGATAGTTTTGACCGTAAGCTCATAAGGCATATCGTTCACCCCGAGCAGATCGCAAGCCTGTTCAAATGTCTTTCCGCCCACGTCAATGCCATTCACTGTTGTGCCGCTCAGAAATCTGTTGCTATAGTAAGCTCTTCCAATGAAATATCCTCCGCCCACAACTATTACGATAGCCGCTGCCGCAGTGCCGCAGATAATGCCGATATTGTTGCGTTTTTTCTTTCTTTTCTTATTCTTTGACGAACCTTTGACAGAGCTGTTTTTCTTCACTGATGTCGCAGGCTTTTTCGTTATCTTTGTGGAATTTTCCGTCATCAATTATCCTCCTGTACAAAATGACGTTCGGCATTTGCCGACAATGTATCAAGAATAATTATATCATGCTTTTTTCCTTTTGTCTATAGGATAGGCTGAAAAATTTGTCACAAAAAGAATGCCGGATATTCTCATTTAATGTACAAATAAACGTACTGCAAACAAACTACACGCAAACACCGTAAAAAAATATCGGGCAGATAACTCCACCCGATACAATATCAGTCTTTTATATACTTGTTCTTGACCTCGCTGTAGGTCTTGCAGAAGCGGTCATGGGAGATATACGCTCCCCAGCTCATGTTATCGTCCACCTGAGGGTCCATAACATATACCTGACCGTTTATCGTTACCTCCACCCACATATGATAGCCGTAACCGCCTGCCGCCATAGCGGTCTTGCCGTCAACGGTCTTTGCGTCAAAGCCTATATAGTTGAGCATTGCGGCGTAAACGTAAGAATATTCTGTGCAAGTGCCGTAACCGTCCTCAAGAACAGCCTTGACAGGATTTGCCCAGCCGCCGTAATCGTAGACCGTGTTCTTTATAATATAATCGTAGCAAGCCACAGCCTTTTCGTAGTTTGTCATATCATCTGATATTATCTTATGGAGATATTTCAGAAGTATCTTTTCTTCCTTTGCGCTGAGCGTCGCCTTTGGATCAAGCACTGCAGAATTAAGTCGCTGTGCAGGGGTCTTGCCGTTGTCGACAACAGGCGCAGTGGTTGTAGTTGTAACAGGCTTTTTAGTTGTTGTCACCTTAGCAGTGGTGGTCTTTTTCTTGGTAGTAGTCACCGCAGGCGTTGTGGTCGTAACAGGGGCAGTTGTTGTCTTTGCAGTAGTAGTTTTCACCGTTGTAGTCTTTTTTGTAGCCTTTGAGGCAACAGTATCGCTGTCAGTAGTGCTGACAGGGGCGGAAGTAACAGCAGAAACCTTTGTTTCAGACTTTGAAGCCTGCTGAGTTTTCTTTGTCACAAGGCTTACTGAGATGCTAAGCTTTGTGTCAGCGGAAGTCACGCTCTGCACTGCGGTCACTGACGCTGGCTTCTGTGATATTACAGAGGTCGTTACGCTCTCTGATCTCAAAGCTGTTTCAGAAGCTGCCTTTGTTGTTTCGCTTTTTGCAGTTTTTACAGCCTTTACAGCCTCGGTCTGAGAATTTTTCGCAGTTTCCTTGACGGCTGATGTTGTAAGAACAGTTGTGTTATCCCCGATCTGCTCAGATGTTTCCTTGTCAGAAACAACAGAAATGACCTTTGCATTTTCAGGCGGCATGACCGCACATGGCTGGATAACGTTTTTATCAAGTGTCGCAAAAGTCACAGCAGATACTGTCACAACTCCGCAAGCAGAAAGCACAGCCACACAGCGGGATATCCCCGACTTCAAATAACCCAATTCAGAACGCTCCTTTCAAATGTGATAAACTACACCATATTATAATGAATAAGGTTACAAAAGTCAAGGGGCATTGTAATCAAATTGTAATTTTCAAGCCGTTTTTTCGCTCGTTTATGAAGTTTATATGAACGTTAAGTTACAACCATTGTACATTTTATATCCCAGGAACGACAATAAGGGTTCTATTTTTATCACTTTTAACAAATTTCGCAAAACTTTTATTAATAATACCGAAAAACGGACACCTGCGTTACAAAAGCCCATATTTTCCACGATATTTTACATATCTATCCACAAAATCACCCACGCAAAAAAAGAACGCTGACATAAGCCAGCGTTCTCTTTTTGAAGTATATGAAGTATATATGGAGAAAAAAGTATATGTGTAAATTTCATCTTTTTGTCTTTCTCTTATTGTATTTATATCATACTCCGCCAATGTGACAGTTTTATGATAATGTGCTGAAAACTAATACACAAAATATAAGTGCAAAAAAACGCCTGCCATATGACAGACGTTTTCTCTTAGTTTAAGTAAATTACTCAGCCTGAGGTGCTCCTACAGGGCAAGTACCTGCGCAAGAACCGCAGTCGATGCACTCGTCAGCGTTAATAGCACACTTACCGTCAGCCTCGGAGATAGCTCCTACTGGACATGCGTCCATGCAAGCGCCGCAGCCGATGCACTCATCACTAATCTTATAAGCCATTTTCACAGACCTCCTTGCATAAATTCTACAAGTATCATATCAAATACTATACTTATATAATAACACATTTTCTGAAAAAATCAAGAGGTTTTCGGCATTTCATAAAAATTTCACATAGATTTTAAGTGATTTTTCAGTTAGTATTCACTAATCAGCTAGATGCTTGCCAATTCCTGCTGTGAGATAAGTGCAAATCCTGCTTCACTCAAAGCTTCCAGAGCGGCTGTAACGTTCTCCACTCTAAGGATAAGATAAGCCGTGTTTTCCTTAGTGTTTATAAATGCAGAATACATATACTCAACGCTGATGTTGTCATTGTAGAGAGCTTTCATTGCTTCTGAAAGTCCGCCTGGGCGGTCATTTATCTCCACTGCAAGCACCTGAGTGGTGGTAACGGAAAAGCCCTCTGTTTTCAAGGCTGAAACTGCTTTTTCAAAATCGTCAACGATAAGTCTGAGAATACCGAAATCCTTTGTGTCAGCAAGGGACATTGCACGGATATTCACATCATTATCCCCAAGTATTTTTGTAACGGCAGACAATCTGCCAGGTCTGTTTTCAATAAAAACCGAAAGCTGTTTTACTGTCATAAAATTACCCCCTGTCTTTTAGACAAGCTTTCTCTTGTCGATAACTCTTACTGCCTTGCCCTCAGAACGTGGAATGCTCTTTGGCTCAACAAGTCTTATCTTCGCCTTGATGCCAAGGATATTATGGATATCGTTGGATATCTTCTTTTCAAGATCCTCGATAGACTTGACAGTATCAGAGAACATATCGTCATTAAGCTCGACTCTTATCTCAAAAGTATCAGAATTGTTCACCCTGTCAACGACTATCTGATAGTTAGGGCTTGCCTTTGATATCTTAAGAAGCACTGACTCTATCTGTGATGGGAACACGTTTACGCCCTTAATGATGAGCATATCATCGCTTCTGCCCATTGGCTTGCACATTTTGACGAGAGTTCTGCCACATGAGCATTTCTCTCTTGTAAGAATACAAATATCTCTTGTTCTGTATCTCAGCAGAGGGAAAGCTTCCTTTGTGATACTTGTGAATACAAGCTCACCCTTTGAGCCTTCAGGAAGCACCTCTCCTGTGTCAGGGTCGATTATCTCTGCGATAAAGTTGTCCTCATTGATGTGCATACCAGACTGTGCTTCGCACTCGAAAGCTACGCCAGGACCGCTTGTTTCTGTCAGACCATAGATATCGTAAGCCTTGATACCAAGAAGCTTCTCTATCTCATGACGCATTTCCTCCGTCCAAGGCTCAGCACCGAAGATACCAGCTTTGAGCGTAAGCTCCTCTGGCTTTATGCCCATTTCCTTTACAGTTTCACCTATATAAGCGGCATATGACGGAGTACAGCACAGGATAGTAGAACCGAGATCCTGCATGAACTGTATCTGTCTTTCTGTGTTTCCTGATGACATCGGCAGTGTAAGACAGCCCACCTTATGAGAGCCGCCGTTAAGACCTGCTCCGCCTGTAAAAAGTCCATAGCCATATGCAACGTGGCAAACGTCATCTTTTGTTCCGCCTGCGGCAACTATAGCTCTTGCACAGCAATTTTCCCAAAGGTCGATATCATGCTGAGTATAGAAAGCCACAACTCTCTTGCCTGTGGTTCCGCTTGTAGAATGTATTCTCACGCACTCTGAAAGCGGCTTTGCAAGCAGACCGTAAGGATAAGCCTCACGCAGATCAGCCTTTGAAAGGAACGGCAGCTTGTGCAGGTCCTCAATGCCGTGGATATCATCAGGCGTTACACCCTTTTCTTCCATAAGCTTCTTGTAGTATGGCACATTGTCCCAGACGTGCTTGACCTGCTTGACAAGTCTTTCGCTCTGGAGCTTTTTCATGTCCTCGTGCGCCATGCACTCGATCTCTTCGTTCCAATATTTTCCCATTGGAACACACCTCCTGTTAAAATGGTTTCGGTCATATTACTCGGGTATCAACTTTGCACAAGTATCATACGCCGTACATTTCTTCAAGCATCTTAATGCCTGTTTTCGTTTTGAACACCTTGTCACGGAAGCTTTTTATGCTCTCTTTGGAAAGGCTGTCCTCGAAAGCGTTCACAAGGAAATCTGCTTCCAAGAGTATCTGCCAGTCAAGCCCCTGGGCGCCCTCATAGGTGTGGTGATGTGCGATAAGAAAGCACACCCTTTCTATGATATCCTCGTCAAAGTCAAGCTCTCTGAGCATTTTCCGTGCAGGCTCAGGACCTAACTGTTCCTGAAGCTTTCCGCCGCAGTGGCCCTTGCCGTATCTCTCCTCCGCAGGCTTTATGCCGATATCATGCACCGCTGACGCAACATCAAGACAATACATAGTGCGGATATCAAGTCCCTCTGCCCTGCCGATAACACGGGCAAAGGTATGTACCTTTATAAAGTGCTGTATACGTTTCGGGTCGCCAGCGAAAAACTCGGTCATTTTTATGATAAGACCGCTTATCTCGTCCATTATTTTACCTCTCTGCCGAGAGCGAACGCCTTCTTGTTCAGTTCAAGGAACTTTGCAGGAACGCACTGCTCAAGAGCCTTCTGCCAAACGTCCTCGTCAAAAGCCATTTTAGTTGACACAACGCCCATGAGAACAACGTTTGAAGCCTTTGCAGTACCAGCCTGCTCCGCAAGTGCCAGTGCGTCAACAGCGATAACGTCAACGCCCTCTGCTTTAAGCTTGCCTATGATATCCTCAGGATAAACAGCCGCACCTGTGATAACAGGCATTGGGTCTATCTGCTGAGTTGAAGTGATGATATGTCCGCCCTTCTTGAGATATGAAACATATCTTGCGGCTTCAAGCTGTTCAAAGCTGATAATGATATCAGCTTCGCCTTTTTCAACTACAGGCGAGCATACCTCGCTGCCGTACTTAACGTATGTAACAACGGAGCCGCCACGCTGGCTCATTCCGTGTACCTCGCTGACCTTGACATCAAAGCCCTGTGAGAGAAGCACGTTTCCTATTATTCTTGACGCAAGCAGTGAACCCTGTCCGCCTACGCCCACTATCATAATTGATCTTGTTTTCATTATTTACACCTCGAAATATATGTTATCATTAGTCGCATATCGCACCCAGCTTACACATTTCCTTGCATATGCCGCAGCCTACGCACTGTGTATGGTCGATAACGCACTTGCCGTCATGGATAGATATAGCAGGACAGCCTATCTTCAGGCACTGCTTACAGCCAACGCACTTATCCTTGTTTACCTTGAGCGGTGGATTGTGCTTTACATATTTAAGAAGTGCGCATGGACGTCTTGAAATAATAACGCTTGGTTCTTCCTTGGCAAGCTCTTCCTTGATAACAGCCTCTGTTTCAGCCATGTGATATGGGTCAACGACTCTTACGCTCTTGATACCAAGTGAATGGCAGAGCATTTCAAGGTCAACGGCATAAGCAGGGTCGCCCTTAAGGTTTTTACCGGTTGTAGGGTTCTGCTGATGACCCGTCATACCTGTGATAGAGTTATCGAGAATGATAACAGTTGAATTTGTGGAATTATATGCAACGTTCACAAGACCTGTCATACCGCTGTGCATGAATGTAGAGTCACCGATAACGGCAACAGACTTCTTCTCTGCATCTGCACCTATTGCCTTGTTGAAGCCGTGAAGTCCGCTGATAGAAGCACCCATGCAGATAGTTGAATCCATAGCACAAAGCGGTGCTGTTGCGCCGAGAGTGTAACAGCCGATATCGCCTGATACCATAACGCCCAGCTTATGCAGGCAATAGAACAGACCTCTGTGAGGACATCCCGGACACATAACAGGAGGTCTTACAGGCACGTTATCCTCAAATGTGATATACTCAGGCTTCTCGCCAAGTATCTTTTCGGCAACGATAGTCTGTGATATCTCGCCCATAAGGCTGAAAAGCTCCTTGCCGATAACGTTCACACCGTTCTTTTTGCAGTGTGTTTCGATAACATCGTCAAGTTCCTCGATTACATAGACCTTTTCGCACTTTGCGGCAAAGTCCTTTATTATCTGAATTGGCATTGGGTTTACGATACCGAGTTTGAGATATGAAGCCTTGTCACCCAGAGCTTCCTTTGCATACTGATATGAGATACCGCTTGTGATAACGCCTATCTTTGTATCGTTCATCTCTACCTTATTGAGCGGTGAAGTTTCGGCATAATCAGCGATAGCTTTCATTCTTGCTTCAACAACAGGATGACGGCGGATAGCGTTACCAGGCATCATAACATACTTCTGGATATTCTTTTCATATGGGATATTCTCCCTTTCCTCTCTCTCGCAAAGCTCAACGGCTGACTGAGAGTGAGAAACTCTGGTGGACAGTCTTACGATAACAGGAACATCGAATTTTTCAGAAAGCTCGAAAGCAACCTTAGCAAACTCCTTGCACTCTCCTGAATCGGAAGGCTCTATCATCATTGTCTTAGAAGCGATAGCATGGTGACGTGAATCCTGCTCGTTCTGTGACGAGTGCATACCAGGGTCATCGGCGACAGCTATTACCATACCTGCCGTTACGCCTGTGTAGCCTGCTGTGTAAAGAGGGTCAGCGGCAACGTTAAGACCAACGTGCTTCATTCCGCAGAAGCTTCTTGCACCACCTATAGAAGCACCAAGAGCAACTTCCATTGCCACCTTTTCATTAGGCGCCCACTCAGCATATACCTCGTCATATTTTGCAACAGCTTCTGTTATCTCAGTTGACGGAGTACCAGGGTAAGATGATACAACCTTACAGCCTGCCTCATACAGACCTCTTGCAAACGCCTCGTTTCCAAGCATTAGTTTTTTCATACAATAAATCTTTCCTTTCACTGCACCGACCATTTTTTCGTGGTCGGTAGAAATAAACAATAATTAAAATAGATACAAGTAATTATACCACAAATTTCACCAAAATGCAACAACTTTTTTGATTTAAAGCACCAATAGAGCGTTATAAAAAGTTTGCTTACGGCAATTTTGTCAGTTTGCATAAAATATCAAGGGAGCTTCTGTGCAAAAATTTATGCCAGCTTACACGTTTTGAGCAACAAAAAATAAATCGCCGCCAGGCGATACCATAATTCCTCATTCCTCATTCCTCACTCCTCATTCTTAACACTCCTCATTCCTCATTCTTACCTCCTCACTTGTTAAAAAAATTGTACTTGAAAAAAGAGCATAAATGTTGTATAATAACAAAGTATACTTATATTTACGTTCGGAGGATATACATAATGAAAAAATACACACTTGACGAGGTCTATACAGCCGATATGACAGCGTTTCAGAGAGAAAGATATAACAGAGTTGCAGATGAATTTGAAAAGCTTTTCGGTGAAAAGCCAACTGCTTTCTTCTCAGCTCCAGGCAGAACTGAGGTAGGCGGCAACCACACCGACCACAACTTCGGCTGTGTTCTTGCGGCAGGCGTTTCACTCGACGTTATTGCCGCTGTCGCTCCTGACAACGAAGAGAACGTTATTACAATAAAGTCCGAGGGCTTCCCAATGGACACTGTGAACGTTGATGACGACACTATCTACGAGGAGCAGAAAAACACATCTGCGGCACTTATAAGAGGTATGTCCGCAGGCTTTAAGAAGAATGGTCACAATGCCGGGGGCTTCAAGGCTTATGCTACTTCAAACGTGCTCAAAGGCTCTGGACTTTCTTCATCTGCGGCTTATGAAGTGCTTATCGGCACTATCCTCAATGGTCTTTACAACGAGAGCGAGGTTTCTGCTGTGGAAATAGCTCAGATAGCTCAGTTTGCGGAAAATGTATATTTTGGCAAGCCGTCAGGTCTTATGGACCAAATGGCTTCATCAGTAGGCGGATTTATCACTATCGACTTTGCTGACGAAAAGCACCCTGTTATCGACTCTGTAAAGTTCGATTTCACAAAAAGCGGTCATTCACTGTGTATCGTTGACACAAAGGGCAACCATGCCGACCTCACCCCTGAGTATGCGGCTATCCCTGCGGAAATGAAGTCTGTTGCAGCTTTCTTTGGCAAAAAGGTGCTGAGAGAGATAACAAAGAAACAGCTTCTTGAAAACATCTGTGCCGTTAGAGAAAAGTGCAGTGACAGAGCTGTGCTTAGAGCGCTCCACTTCTTTGACGATAACGAGAGAGTTGGCAAGGAAGCTTCCGCACTTTCAGAGGGCGACTTTGACGCTTTCCTGAGCCTTATCAATGAATCAGGAGATTCATCATTCAAATATCTTCAGAACATCTATGCCTCTTCCGCCCCAAACGAGCAGGGTCTTTCACTGGCTTTGTATCTTGCAAAGCAGGCTCTTGGCGGTGAGGGTGCTTGCAGAGTTCACGGCGGTGGCTTTGCAGGAACTATCCAAGCGTTCGTACCTGAAAAGAAGCTTGAAGCTTTCAAGGCTGAAATGGAGAGAGTATTCGGTGAAGGCTCATGCTATGTGCTGTCCATAAGACCTGTTGGCGGCGTGCAGATCGACCTTTAATATAGGAGTTGTCATGAAAAATCCATTTGCAGGCTTAAAGAAGAAGCAGGTGAAGTTGCAGTTTTCCACCTGCGGAGAGATAATGATAGACGGACTTCCCTTTGCTTTCGGAGTGGAGAGTGCAGGGAAAGCGTCAGACAAAGGACTTTGCGTTTCGATATCCGGTGAAGCTGTCAATGACGGACGTGTTACCTTTTCAAACCTTGAATACTACGAAAACCATGGCGGAAAGATAACCCTTGTGAAGCATGGCTTTTCACTTGTCACCAAAAAGGACGGCAAGAAAATTTATCAGGCGAAGTTTACCAAAATACCTATCACCGAAAAGGACACCTCAGTGCTTTTCAGAAAGCTCACCGAGGAAGAGGTCGTCCAACGGCTCAACTGCGAGATAGCTTTTAAGGTGACCCCTCATTTCAGCGGTGAGGACACACCCGAAGTCATGCTCACAGTTTATCCTTATGAAAATATGCTCACAGGGTCGGCTGTGCAGTGGCTAAAGGTCACGTCTGACAAGGACTATTTTCTGCACAAATATTCTAATAAATAACAGGAGAGTTTATCCCATATGAGAATGAGAAGAAAGAAAAATCTTGAGGCACGTCTTGAAGCCTGCGGAGATTATATTTTATATCTTGACCGTGACGAGAAGAATTTTCAGGACAAATCAAACAAACAGCTTATTGACTTTGAGAAGATATTCGGAAACAGCAATCCACTTGTGCTGGAGATAGGCTGTGGAAAGGGTCAGTTTGCAAGAGAGATAGCAAAGAGAAATCCTGACAAAAATTTCCTTGCTGTAGAAAAAAGCAGTAACGTTATAGTTGACGCCGCACAAATGGCTATAGACGAGGGCATACCGAACCTGAGATTTGCAAGGGGCGAGGCTGAATATCTGGATTGCTTTATCCCTGAAAAGTCAGTGGAGTGTATCTATCTTAACTTTAGCTGTCCGTATCCTAAAAATACATATGCACGTCATAGGCTCACATACCGAGCTTTTCTTGAAATATACAGACGTATTCTTGTGGACAAAGGCGAGATATACCAAAAGACCGACAATATGCACTTCTTTGAGTTCTCCTTGGAGGAGTTCTCTGCGGCAAATTACGGACTTAAAAACATTTCTCTCGACCTTCACAGCAGCGGCTTCGAGGGCAATATCGTAACGGAATATGAGAAGAAATTCTCAGACATGGGTATGCCTATCTACAGATTGGAGGCGTTCGTAAAATAATGAGCGAGCAGATAAATCCAATTGTCAGCGAGAAAGATATGGGTGCTGACGGCAAGCTTCGCAAATGGTCAACAGGCAGAAAAGCCAAGTGGATAATTTGGATAGTCGTTATTCTTGCAGTAGCCCTCGGCTTCTGGCATCAGCACTATATGCGCTCCGACAGTCAGATAAAAGCCGTTTTCGATGACAATAAGGCTAACTTTCAGACCACTGCGGAGTTTATGATAGAAAGCATTTCATGCGAAAAGCCGACACTACCAAAGGGCAAATGCTCCATTAAATCGCTCACTGAAAACAATGCTTGCAAGTCTGTGAAGAAAGAGCTTGAGGAGCTGGAGCGCAGGAACGTTACATACATCGACAGCGACGGCTTGACAGTGAAATTCTATACCATTTATGATCATTACTATATTTACCGCTCCCCCATAAGCTCATCAGGGGGCGAGGATAACCTCGGTGACGGTTGGTCTTATGTAAAAACAAGTAAAAGCTGATTTTTTTATGGACGAAAAAAATTTTTTTCGTCCATTTTATTATGCAATCAAACGGTCTTTACATTCGTGTTATAGATGAAAGGCTTTTCAAAACAACAAAGGAGGTGACAGCTTTGACAAGAGATATTGACTACATAGTTGACAAATTTTCAGACGATATCTACCGAGCGGCACTGGCAGTCACAGGCAGCGTTCACGAGGCGGAGGATATAGTCAGCGAGGTCATAATAAAATATTTCACAAGGCAGGGTGAGCTTTTCTTCAATGATGACGAGCATCTTAAAGCGTGGCTGCTGAGAACGGCGATAAATCTATCCAAAGACCTGCTAAGGTCGGCAGGCAGACGTCTGCGTGCAGAAAATGAGGTAAGTGCAAGCAGCGATTTTTCATCACCTGATATGCAGATAGATGTGCAAAACGCTATAAACAGGCTGGATAAAAAATACAGAATTGTGCTTTATCTTTACTACTATCAGGGCTATAAAACAGAGGAGATAGCCGATATCCTCGGCACAGGCAAAGGCACTGTCACATCACGGCTGAAAAGAGCAAGAGGTAAACTTAGGCTGTCACTTTCAGACTATGACGAAAAGGAGATGAGCGTATGAACGAAAGAGATATAAAACAATTTTTCGCAGGCGCAAGCCTTTCTGAGCAGAAAAAAACACAGCTCAAAGAAACGCTCAAAAAGCGTTTTCCACAACAAAACGGAGATATAAATACGGATACTTTCACACCACAAACCGAGCCGACACAGCCTGCCATAGTCGCAAGACACAAGGGTGCAAAGGTAGTTGCGGCAGCGGCGGCAGTGGCGCTTGTAATGTCAGGCGGAATTTACATGACAAGAAATATCCATGACTACGAGCCGAACGCAGGCACAGCTCCACCTGCAAACAGCAGTGTATCCGGCGATACAGGTACACTGCAGTTGTGTTCAGCAGACTTTATAAAGCTTGCAGACACAGTGCTTGAAAGCGCAAATTCTACGGTAGGAAATCTCGACATAATACAAAACAGCCCTGCATACTGCGATATAGTCTACAGCGGCAACTATGACGAAAATATCGAGGGCAAGGAACACAGCACAAGGTATTACGTTGACCTGCTGGAGAAAACCGACAGCGGACTTCCAAGCGTGGATTTTTTGACAGATGATAACAGCTATGAGCCAAATTCTTTGGTAATCGATATCCTGTCGGAGATAAAAACCCTTGATGAGGACGCTTTTAACAAGGCGGTGAATTGCAGAATAGAAGCCCATATTGAGAATAACAACTGCAAGATAACCATTTCAGACAGCGATAACAGCGTTTCTCTCAAATACGGAAGCGGCGAAAGCTTCACTGAAAATGCCAAAATTATAGCTCAAACCCTCAAAAATGACCTGCTGGATATCTATGACGAAAGCTCTATGAAAAACCCAGGCAATGCCATTTTTAGCTACTCCCCTGCTGACTATAATTATTACAACGATATCATGAACAGCAACAATACAACAGAATATGTAAAGTCAGACTATGCGCAAAATGGATATATCACAAACGAAAGTCTGAACCTCCTGACCCTGAATATCGTCAACGATTCGGACATACAGTTCAATATGGCGACAGATTATTTCACTGTGGATATGTTCACAAACAGATTTACTCTGTATAGCTATGCCAATGACGGAAGCTGGGCGGTGTATGATTCCGCTCCGTTTTCAAGCACCAGCACTGTGGAAGCTGACCCGTCAGCCACGGCGCAGTATATTTTTGAAAAGGCGCAGGCGCTTGTAACAAAGTATAACACCAGCGGCAAGAAGCTTCACTTTGACAATGTTACCTCACTCGACCTTGCGAAAGAGCTTGCAATGTCGTATGTGCCAGATATGGACAAAGAAGATAACATCACGCCGGAGCTTTTCGCATATGGACTTTGGGTAGAAACTCTGCCATATGACAAAGAGTCCAGCTCCTATGATTTATCCGGACTTGACTTTTCAATATACTTTGAAAAGGATAAGGACGGCAGTGCATATGATGTAACCCAGGTGGATGTCACAGTTGAGGGGGATATGGTTTATTCATACACCACTGATGAGCATGACAGCGTTGAAACTTATGACCAAAATGACAGTGCATTATCTTAACAAAACAATGTTGGTAGCTCGGTTGCTCACTAAACAAAGGTAGAGTTACCGAGCCACAAAATAAAAGCTATGCTCCAAGATAGAGTAGCGAAGTAAAAAAAGAAAAAAGTGACCTGCAAAGTTAATTGCAAGTCGCTTTTCTTTATGCAATAATATTTATCTGCAAATTAGTTGTTGATGAGCTTTTCGTCATCATTGTTCCAGCTGTAGAGCTTTCTGATCTCCTTACCAACCTTCTCAGAAGGATGCTCAGCGTGGAGCTTTCTCATAGCCTTGAAGTGTACCTGTGAACCTGCGTCAGACATATCAAGGAGGAAGTCCTTAGCGAATGTACCGTCCTGAATGTCAGACAGAACCTTCTTCATAGCCTTCTTAGTGTCCTCAGTAACGATCTTTGGACCTGTGATGTAGTCGCCGTACTCAGCTGTGTTAGAGATAGAATATCTCATGCCCTCAAAACCTGACTGATAGATAAGGTCAACGATGAGCTTCATCTCATGGATACACTCAAAGTATGCGTTTCTTGGGTCATAACCAGCTTCACAAAGTGTTTCAAAACCAGCCTGCATAAGTGCGCAAACACCACCGCAGAGAACAGCCTGCTCACCGAAGAGGTCTGTTTCTGTTTCTGTTCTGAATGTTGTCTCAAGAACACCTGCTCTTGCTCCGCCGATACCAAGTGCATATGCAAGTCCGATATCCTGTGCGTTGCCTGTTGCGTCCTGCTCAACTGCGATAAGGCAAGGTGTACCCTTACCAGCCTGGTACTCAGAACGTACTGTGTGACCAGGAGCCTTAGGTGCGATCATGATAACGTTAACGTTCTTTGGTGGTACGATGCAGCCAAAGTGAATGTTAAAGCCGTGTGCGAATGCAAGAGTCTTACCCTCTGTGAGGTATGGCTCGATAGATTTCTTATAAAGTGCAGCCTGCTTCTCATCAGGAATAAGGATCATGATGATGTCAGATGTCTTTGCAGCTTCCTCAGTTGTCATAACTGTAAGACCCTGCTGCTCAGCCTTTGCCCAGCTCTTAGAACCTTCGTAAAGACCTACTACTACGTCAACACCGCTCTCCTTAAGGTTGAGTGCATGAGCGTGACCCTGTGAACCGTAACCGATAATGGCAACTCTCTTACCCTTGAGTACGTTAATGTCGCAATCCTGCTGATAGAATATTCTTGCCTGTGCCATTGTTAATTCCTCCAAATTCAGAAATTTAAGATTTATTTTATGTAGCCTTTCGGCTATATAATCAAAGTTTATTTGCCTGCATTGAATGTGTCAGAGCCTTTCTCTATTGCGATAGTGCCTGTTCTTACCATTTCGATTATTCCGTAAGGTGCTATGACCTCCTCAAATCTGCAAAGGTGAGCGTAAGTGTCGCAAAGCTCCAATGTCATCGTCGTAAGCGTTATATCCATGACCTTAGCCCCTGTGATATCCGCAATAGTCATTATCTCACTGCGTCTGTTTGCGACCGCAGACACCTTGACTATCATAAGCTCTCTTGCGAGATACTCATTAGCCTCAAATGTCTTTACCTTGATGACCTCTATAAGCTTATTGAGCTGTTTCTCGATCTGCTCAACTGTATGCTCGTCACCGTCAGCAACTATCGTTATTCTTGAAACGTCAGGGTCATGAGTTGGACCTACTGCAAGGCTCTCGATATTGAACCCACGTCTTGAAAACAGTCCGGAAATTCTTGATAGAACACCGCTGTGGTTTTCTACAAGAACTGAGATCGTATGTTTCATAAATCAACCTCCATAAGGAAACCTTTCCTTGATTCTTTATTATACCAGCTTATTATTAAGATTTTTTGAACGTAAACGCTATATACTGTAAACGCTACAGATAGTTAAAATATTAGCCTTATAATGTTGGCATATCCTTATCCACAACGACTTCAACAAGGCAAATGCCTTTATGTTCAGCAAGCATTTCCACGCCCTTTTCCATAGTATCATCGTCATAAACTCTCATTGCAGGTATGCCATAAGCTTCTGCAAGCTTGATAAAGTCAGGAGAGCCGTCAAGAAAAACTGCTGTCTGTCTGTCATGATAGCCATTTGTCTGAAGTTCTCTTACCATGCCAAGGCGGTTGTTGGTCATTACTACCACCTTTATATCAACGCCGAACTGAACGGCTGTTGCAAGCTCCATGAACGACATCTGAAAAGCTCCGTCACCGCATATAGCAACTGTTGCTCTGCTGTTGTCAGCCATTTTTGCACCTATTGCCGCAGGCACAGAATAGCCCATCGTACCCATGCCGCCTGAGGTAAGAAGTCTGCCCTCTTTGCGGAACTTATATTCAGTGCAGGTCCATATCTGATTTTGTCCAACGTCTGCCACAACAGTAACATTGGCAGGCATTTTCTTTGCAAGCCTGTCGATAAACACCCTCGGATTTACAGTACCCTTTGCAGGCTCAACATACTTTCTTTCGCCACCAAGGGTCTTGATGTGAGCTATCCACTCATCGTGCTTCATAGGCTTTGCAAGCTCCGTCATTTGCTGTAAAACAAGCTTTGCGTCGCCAACGAGAGGCAGGTCAGCACCGATATTCTTGCCTATCTCCGCAGGGTCGATATCTATATGTATTATCTTAGTAGTTTTCTCCAGAGCCAAAGGTGTTTTAACGGCTCTGTCGCCAACTCTTGCGCCCACAAGGAACAGCACGTCGCACTCGTTCACAGCGGCATTTGCCATTTTAACACCGTGAGTTCCTATCATGCCGCAGAAAAGCTGGTCGTCATCAGGGAAAACAGAAATGCCCATCATAGTTGTGATAACAGGTATCTGCATAAGGTCGGCAAGCTCTCTTATCTCGTTCTCAGCGTGAGCGGCAAAAACACCTCCGCCAATACAGATAAGCGGCTTCTCAGCCTCTTCCAACGCCGCCATTACACGCCTTACCTGAACGTAGTTGCCCTTTGTGGTAGGCTTATAGCTTCTTATCTCGCACTTTTCAGGGTACTCAAAGTCGATAACAGCTTTCTGAACGTCCATAGGGATATCAATAAGCACAGGACCCGGTCTGCCCGTGCCAGCTATATAGAAAGCCTCTTTGAACACTCTCGCAGTGTCCTCAGGGTCTTTGAGAAGATAGCTGTGCTTAACGAACGGCTCAGCCGAGCCTGTAATGTCAGCCTCCTGAAAAACGTCAGAGCCTATCTGATCGGTATTCACCTGACCTGTTATGCACACGATAGGTATAGAATCCGCATAAGCGGTAGCAATAGCAGTAATAAGATTAGTTGCACCCGGACCCGATGTAGCGATACAGACCGCAGGCTTACCTGAAATTCGTGCATAGCCGTTAGCCGCATGACCACCGTTAGCTTCCTGTCTCACAAGCACCTGCCTGATGTCGTTTTCAGCATCCAGCAAAGCGTCATAGAAAGGACAGATAGCAGCTCCGGGATAGCCAAAGACGACTTTTACGTTCTCAGCTTTCAAACATTCAACCATAGCCTGACTTACAGTCATCTTCATAATAAAGTCGCCTCCATAAAAAATTTTCTGTATAAATTATCATATAAAGTGATAAAACATACAAATCTGTGATTTATTATACCATATTTATAAGATTTCGTCAAGTATCGTTAGCATACGAAGGAATATTTATGCTTAAAAAAATTTCGCAAAAAAAAATTGAAAAAGGGGTTGACAAGACAGATGAACTGTGCTATAATAATTAAGTCGCTGAGAGAGAACGACACAAAAACAAATAATTAATGTGGACAGGTGTCCGAGTGGTTTAAGGAGCTGGTCTTGAAAACCAGTGATACGGCAACGTACCGTGGGTTCGAATCCCACCCTGTCCGCCACATTTTTTATATATACAGGTTTGCGGATTTACCCAAGTGGTGAAGGGGCTCCCCTGCTAAGGGAGTAGGTCTGGAAACGGGCGCGAGAGTTCAAATCTCTCAATCCGCGCCAGCAAAAGTTTAAGCTTTTGCTTGTATCCGCTTTACGTTAAGTAGAGCGGATTTTTTTATTGCATAAATACTAAAATACCGCAGAGAAGCTTTTGTCCTCTGCGGCGTTTTTTTATTCTGCAAGCCCTGCGGCACTTTTCATTCTGTCTTTGAAGAAATGATCGAATACTGCCACACACCTTCCCACAAGGAGCATAGCCGCCACCGTTCCGATACCGATACCTATTATCCGCTTGTCAAACAGCAGACCTATCACGCAGGCAATGGCAACACACGATGCGTCAAGTATATTCTTGCCAAAGCCCATGTTCTTTCCAAAGGCTTTTCCTATAGCCTGAGCAAGACCGTCGGCTGGATTCGGCACGAACTTCATGGCTATCATCATTGACATTCCAGAACCCGTGCAGATTATCGCTGCTGCCAGATACAGCGTGTTTTGCCACAAATGCCCGAAATTGAAATCAAGCAGCTTTGAAAACATATTCAGCAGCAGGCTGAACACAATGCTGAATGGTATTTGCAGCCAGTCTATAACAGTTCTGTCGCTGCCTTTTATTATCATTTCTATCACAACGAACAGTGCATATGTAGCAAAAGTCACAAGAGAAAAATTCACATTCCATATACTCGATATGGCAAATGGCACTGATATAATAGTGGATACACCTAGCCCTGTTTTGATGTTCATCGTTATCCCTGCGGCAAGTATCACAAGCCCCATGGCATATATAGCCACCCTTGCGGCATAATTCTTCTTTTCCAAACTAAATTCGCCTCCATACCAATTATACCACCTTCATCACACTTTTTCAAGAGCACAAAAAAGCTGCCGTACCAAAAGGCACAGCAGCTTTTATACTATATAATAGTATCAGAGTTATTGATTATTCCTTTGGACCTGCTGATACAAGAGCCTTACCTGCTGGGTTGCCCTCATACTTAGCAAAGTTCTTAACAAATCTGCTTGCAAGATCCTTAGCCTTTGTCTCCCACTCGGAAGCGTCAGCATATGTGTCACGAGGATCGAGAATTGCAGGATCAACGCCTGGAAGCTCTGTTGGAACTTCAAAGTCAAAGTGTGGTATCTTCTTTGTAGGTGCGTTGAGAATGTCGCCGTTAAGGATAGCGTCGATAATTCCACGAGTATCCTTGATAGAGATTCTCTTGCCTGTGCCGTTCCAACCTGTGTTTACCAGGTATGCCTTAGCACCGCTCTTCTCCATCTTCTTAACAAGCTCCTCAGCATACTTTGTTGGGTGAAGCTCAAGGAAAGCCTGACCGAAGCAAGCTGAGAATGTTGGTGTAGGCTCAGTGATTCCACGCTCTGTACCTGCAAGCTTTGCAGTAAAGCCAGAGAGGAAGTAATACTGTGTCTGCTCTGGTGTGAGGATAGATACTGGAGGAAGTACGCCAAATGCGTCTGCTGAAAGGAAGATAACGTTCTTTGCAGCAGGTGCAGAAGAAATAGGTCTTACAATGTTCTGGATATGGTCGATAGGATAAGATACACGAGTGTTCTCTGTAACGCTCTTATCAGCAAAGTCGATCTTGCCGTTCTCGTCAAGAGTTACGTTCTCAAGAAGAGCGTCTCTTCTGATAGCGTTGTAGATATCAGGCTCAGAATCCTTATCAAGGTTGATGACCTTTGCATAGCAACCGCCCTCGAAGTTGAATACTCCGTTGTCGTCCCAGCCATGCTCGTCGTCACCGATAAGAAGTCTCTTAGGGTCTGTAGAAAGTGTTGTCTTACCTGTACCAGACAGACCGAAGAAGATAGCTGTGTTCTCTCCGTTCTTATCTGTGTTAGCTGAGCAGTGCATTGAAGCCATGCCCTTGAGTGGAAGGAAGTAGTTCATCATTGAGAACATACCCTTCTTCATCTCTCCGCCGTACCAAGTGTTGATGATTACCTGCTCACGGCTTGTGATGTTGAACATAACAGCTGTCTCAGAGTTAAGACCAAGCTCCTTATAGTTCTCTACCTTAGCCTTTGAAGCGTTGTATACAACGAAGTCAGGCTCAAAGTTCTCAAGCTCCTCAGCAGTTGGCTTGATGAACATATTTGTTACAAAGTGAGCCTGCCAAGCAACCTCAACGATGAAACGGATAGCCATTCTTGTATCCTTGTTAGCGCCGCAGAATGCGTCAACTACGAAAAGTCTCTTATTTGAAAGCTCCTTGATAGCGAGTTCCTTAACAGACTTCCAAGCCTCCTGTGAAGCTGGGTGGTTGTCGTTCTTGTACTCGTCAGAAGTCCACCAAACAGTGTCCTTAGAATTTTCGTCCATAACGATGAACTTATCTTTAGGTGAACGGCCTGTATAAACGCCTGTCATAACGTTTACTGCGCCAAGCTCACTTTCCTGACCCTTTTCATAGCCTTCGAGTGTTGGCTTTGTTTCTTCCTCGAACAGCTGCTCGTAAGAAGGATTGTAAACAACTTCTGTAGTTCCGGTGATACCGTACTTGCTCAAATCGATCTTTGACATGTTGCAATAACTCCTTTTCAAAAAAAATATCGTTAATAGGCGCTATAATGAAACAGCACACGCCGGCACATTCATTTTCTTTCCTTATTATTAAGCATAAGCTATACAGAAATTCATCTGACAATTGAAAACACACTGCCAGCATTTCATGCTGTGCTCCTATTACAGCAATATAATTATACCACATATTTTTCTGAATTGCAAGGGTAAACGCAGATTTTGTGAGCTGATTTTTTACATTTCGTTTAAATCTATAACGATTTTTTATGAATAAATGTAATTTCATGGTATAAAATAGATAATAAAAGATATTGACTATTATCAATAGTTAGTTTAAGCTTGCGCGGACGATTTTGCAGTATCAATATAAAATAATTGCATTTTTATGCTTCTTTGCAAAAAAAACGCCCCAAATTATGCAGGCAAATTCCGCTTTCCTGCAAACAGAAAAAAAGGCAGTCCACAAGGAACTGCCCTTCTCCGAAATATCAACAATAGGGGAGATCTTATTTACTTTTTCTTCTTAGCCATGACCACAGCCGCACCGCTCAGAAGTGCAAGAGCGAATGCTCCTCCAGCAACGCCGGTTGATGGGTTTGTGTTTGAAGCGTTTGAAGCTGCCTTTGAGCTGCTGTCTGACTTGCTGTCAGTTGCCTTGCTGTCAGAAGATGAGCTGTCGGAAGCGGAACTGCTCGTATCTGACGAAGCATCAGAACTGCTTACGCTGTCAGGCTGTGAAGAAGCAGGTGCTTTCTTTACAAGGTTTGCCACAGCGTCATTTATAGCCTTTACCATAGCGTCCACGTCAGCCTGCTCTGTGATGTTCTTTGTTCTGTCGATAGCGGCAAGAGCCTTTTCGACTTCTGAGAAGTCCTCATAATCGTCTTTGTTGAGAGCCTTTGCGGCTTTCTCTGCCTTGTCAAGCTCTGTGTAGTCTGCTGACTTGTAAACAAGTGCCTCAACAGCGTCGTTTATATCTTTCGCCATTTTGTCAACATCTGACTGCTGTGTAAGGTTTTTAGTTCTGTCGATAGCTTCAAGTGCCTTTTCTACGGCTGTAAAGTCCACATAGTTGTCCTTATTAAGAGCCTTTGCAGCTTCTTCTGCCTTGTCAAGCTCTGTATAATCTGCCTTTGCATACTCAAATACAGCCGAACTGTCTCTATGAACTGCGAATGGTTTTTCACATTCATCAGTATGGAATGTACCGCCCTTTATCTCGCACTTTTCGCAATCGTTAAGGAAAATTCCTATGTCACCACCGAGTGTGATATCTCCTCCCGAGATAAGACCGTTCTTTATATTGTCTGTACCAAGATAAATATCCGCAAGCTTGGCATTGATATCTACCTTTCCGTCCTTTATAATCAAGCCTGTCTTAGGCTCAGGGGCACCTATACCAACTACTAATATTCCTGCTCTTCCTGCATTGATATTCACATCTCCGCCGTATATCTCAACAGAGCCGTTTGCATACAAACCGTCATTCCAGCCACCATTGGCAACTTCACTTGTGTCAATATTAAGAGTTGCGTCCATTACCTTTATGGAATAAAGTGTTATGACAGCACCGCCCTTTGCGTTGACAGTTCCTGACTCAAAAGTAATATTAGGCTGATCCATTACTGGAAGGTTGCCTGTTTCTTCAAGATTAAGCACACTGTCCTTAGTCTTTCCACTTAGTACTACACCGGTATCTTTTGCGCTTCCTTTTCTCGAAATAACTGTAGTGCCTGAGGTCATCTTGTTATCTCCTGAGAAAACTATATTAGTAACTTTTTCTCCGTCAACAATGACACAAGACTTTTTCGCCGTCGAAAAATCAACATTGTCAAGTGTAAGAGTAGAAGTTGCTGCGTCCCAGCTCCAGCCCTCGTCTTCATTTTTCTGATCGTTCTGAAATCCTGCCACTGTAAGGTCAAGAGTTGTAGTTCTCTGCTGATTTGCCGCAAAAACATTTATTGCAGGCAAAGATGCCATACATATGACTGTTGCGAGCATCGTGCTAAAAATTCTTGTCTTTTTCATATTTTATCCTCCCGAAATATAAGACTTCATATCATATTTGCATTGCGATATAAAACCGCCCTGCTTATAATTATGATAGCAGAGCGGTAATAATTTTTCAACTATTTTGACACAAGCGGTCAAAAATCTGCACAAGCGGTATTCATTTAAACAAATAATGTATGAAAGTCCCACTTACTTCCTTTATATATCTATTTAATGGATATATTACTTTTTCTTCTTAGCCATGACCACAGCCGCACCGCTCAGAAGCGCAAGAGCGAATGCTCCGCCTGCAACACCGGTCGATGGGTTTGTGTTTGAAGCGTTTGAAGCTGCCTTTGAACTGCTGTCTGCCTTGCTGTCAGAAGATGAGCTGTCAGAAGCGGAACTGCTCGTATCTGACGAAGCATCAGAACTGCTTACGCTGTCAGGCTGTGAAGAAGCAGGTGCTTTCTTTACAAGGTTTGCCACAGCGTCATTTATAGCCTTTACCATAGCGTCAACATCAGCCTGCTCTGTGATGTTCTTCGTTCTGTCAATAGCGGCAAGAGCCTTTTCGACTTCTGAGAAGTCCTCATAATCGTCCTTGTTGAGAGCCTTTGCGGCTTCCTCTGCCTTGTCAAGCTCTGTATAGTCTGCTGACTTGTAAACAAGTGCCTCAACAGCGTCGTTTATATCATTTGTCATTTTGTCAACATCTGACTGCTGTGCAAGATCTCTATACCCTCTTAAAGCCTCAACTGCACTGTACAAGTTTGCAACGCTTTCATCTGTGTAGATAGAAAGGTCGGCAGGAATATTACCCAGCACTTCATAAACATTGCTGTAGTCAGCAGGCTCAGCACCGCAGGCAGGAGTATCGTTATTACGCTTAGTCCATACGTTTGATGAGCCGTTGAGCACATTTAAAAATCTGTCTGTTTTCATATCGTCAATAGTAAGAGAAGCTGCTGATTCCGTATTTTTTGCTGTATTTTGTATGTTGTAGTAGCAATTTTGAATCGTACTTCTATTCATCGTATCTTGCATTGCAAAAGCATAAGCGGAAGAAGAAATATCAGATACAAGACCTGTTGCATAGCAATTCTTTACAGTGCCATAATAGTTATTGCTTGCAGCGTCAGTACCCATGAATGACGCACCAACAAAACTATTGCTTACATCACCCTTTGCATAGCAGTTGCTGATGTTAAGACCTGAGATGTTTCCAACAAAGCCGCCTGCATATTCTGCACCTGTTATATTGCCTGTGGCATAGCAATTTTCTATCAAAGTTTCATCAATTGTCACTCCATTACCTATTCCAACGAAGCCACCTACTGCAATGCCACGTCCGTTTCCTGTTACCTCAACAGAAACGTCTGCACCGCAATATTTAGCAGATGAGCCTTTTGCGAGCGTACCAACAAAGCCACCAACATTGCCCTTTTTTGTTGATTCCTCTATCTTTCCGGAAACACGGCTGTGGCTCACTGTTGTACCTCCGTCCTGAATGCCTACTAATCCGCCTATGCTGTTAAGAGCAACATAGCTGCCGTCAGAGCCTGCCTTCATGTCAAGACCGATAACAGTACAATTTACTATATCGCCCATAGAATAACCTACAAGCGCACCTCCCATGCGGAAGCCATATCCACTGCTGTGATTTCCGCCAACATAGTTTATAGAAACATTTTCAAGAACTACGTCCTCGATAGTGCCGCTGGTCGCACCGAACAAGCCGCATACATCGCCAATGTATGGCGATGTTTCTGTTCCAATGGTAAGATTTTTGATAGTATAACCATTTCCGTCAAAGTTGCCAGAGAAAACAAAATATTCATGACCACCCATAATAAGATCCGCCACAGTTTCTCCTACTGGAGTCCACTCTTTTCCACCGAGGTCGATATCCTCTGTAAGCTCAAAGTATGTGTCTGCATATTTTTCACCATATTCCTCTGCGTTCACTCTTTTCGCAAAATACGCAAGCTGTGAGCCATTAGCTATTTGATAAGGGTCATCTTTTGTGCCTTTTCCTCCTGCAAAAGACTCCGCTATAGAGCCGTCCCAGACCTCTGTACCGTCAGCAAAAACAGAAACAGGCACTAAGCTTGCCGCAAGACCCATCGTCACCAAAAGGCTTAAAATCTTCTTTTTCATTCTAATTCCTCCATTATATTTTTCGGGGTTGATATTTCTTTTTTACTCAGAGCATAGATTTTTCACGATTATTTTAACACAACCCACACACTTGTCAACAAGTTTGACACAAGCCGTCAAAAATCTGCACAAGCGGTATTCATTTAAACAAATAATGTATGAAAGTCCCACTTAATTGCTTTATATATCCATTTAATGAATATATTACTTTTTCTTCTTAGCCATTACCACAGCCGCACCGCTCAGAAGTGCAAGAGCGAACGCTCCTCCAGCAACGCCGGTCGATGGGTTTGTGTTTGAAGCTGCCTTTGAGCTGCTGTCTGACTTGCTGTCAGAAGATGAGCTGTCAGAAGCGGAACTGCTTACGCTGTCAGGCTGTGAAGAAGCAGGTGCTTTCTTTACAAGGTTTGCCACAGCGTCATTTATAGCCTTTACCATAGCGTCCACGTCAGCCTGCTCTGTGATGTTCTTTGTTCTGTCGATAGCGGCAAGAGCCTTTTCGACTTCTGAGAAGTCCTCATAATCGTCTTTGTTGAGAGCCTTTGCGGCTTTCTCTGCCTTGTCAAGCTCTGTGTAGTCTGCTGACTTGTATGCAAGTTCAAAAGCCTGTGTATGTGTTGCGATATCTGCTGAAATAGTTATTTCCTTGCTGAGAGGCTCGCAATCGTCAGCAGTTACCTCTACTGTGTAAGTGCCTGCTGTAAGCATTGCAGTATTGCTTGTTATCTCTTTTCCGTCTACCTTTATTACAACATTTTTCAGGTCAGCAGGTGTTACTTCAAAATCAACTGCATATTCCTTAGTTGGCAGGACAGGCGTTTTTCCCTCAACATACTGATACTTTGCACCGTCGGCTGTCAGCTCGTCATAAAATTCTTTTGTTGTCATATAGTCATATGATTTAGCCTTGCCTGCTTCTTTATTTGAACCGCAAGCTTCAACATCTTCTGTTTCTGTGAAATAGTTGTTTTTAAAGTCAGGTGTGGACGAGGAATCTTTTCCCACTATTCCACCGAAACGTGTATATGGCTTTTTGGCTGAATACTGTGAAAGGTCAATTTCTCCTGCAAAATAGCAATCACTTACAGAACCGCCAGCTACTGAACCAACAATACCGCCTACATCTGTGGTCCCGTTGCCAACCGGCGTGAGTTTTCCTGTAACATAGCTGTTTACGACCTTAGCATTTTCAATCAAACGTCCTGCGATTCCGCCAGCAGTAGCGGCAGCATATACCATATCGCCTGTGTTTGAGCAATAACGGACTTCTGTTCCATTTTGTGCATATCCAACTATGCCACCCACATAAAGGCTGCTGCTGTCGCCTGAAATAGTTATGTCCGCTGTGTTCTCACAATACTCAAAAGTTGTGGCGTCTGCCTGACCTACCATGCCCATTAAGCCATAAACATATTTGCCGTTATTGTTGAAAGATACGTTTGACACACAATCAGTAATAGTACAATCACCTGCAAATCCTGCAATAGTGCCATAAAAAGTATAGTCGTTATCAGTATTTGTCACATCCAGATTTCCCTCTATAGTCAGACCTGATACCTCTGCTTCCTCAATATCGCCAAAGAAACCGACCAACACGTCTTTACCATAAATAGACGTAAAATCAATGTTTGAAATAGTATGACCGTTTCCGTAGAATTTGCCGCTGAAACAATGTTCAATATAGCCGTTTTCATCGAAAACGTTTCCGATAGGCGTCCATACAACACCTGTCAAGTCAAGGTCATTTTCAAGAACAACAACTGCGTCCTTATTCTTGTCATAATCTCCGTTGTTTACCGCTTTTGAAAACGCCAACAGGTCGTCAACAGTTTTTATTACCGTCTTATTGTCGTCTGCAAATGCCGTTGTCGGCACAAACAAAAGACAGCCCGTCACCAAAAGACTTAAAATTTTCTTTTTCATTCTAATTCCTCCATAATATTTTTTGTTGCTGATATTTCTTTTTTTACTCAGAACATAATTTTACTCGATTATTTTAACATGGCCTACACACTTTGTCAATAGATTTGGCACAAACGGTCAAAAATCTGCACAAGCGGTAACAAAATAAATGAATAATGCTTGAATTTTGCTTTGATGTGTGTTATTATATATTAAGAAATCATGTATAAGAAAGGATTTTTACAGTATGAGAGTGGCATTGGTAGACGATAATAAAAACGACCTTGCACTTCTTCATGAATATATTTCCGAACAAACCGCTCATAGCTGTCAGATAGATACGTTTTCAAGCGGAGAAAGCTTTTTGTCATGTTGGCAGATAGGAGCTTATGATCTGGTGGTGCTTGATATATTCATGGGGAAAATGACAGGGATAGAGGTCGCAGAAAAGCTTCGTGAAACAGACAAAAACGTGCATATCGCATTCGGCACCTCAAGCAACGAGTTTGCAAGCGAAAGCTACGACCTCAACGCCTGCTACTATCTTTGCAAGCCCTTTCAGGCTGACAAAGTAAAAGCCATGCTTGACCGTATCGGTTCTGATGAAATTGATCGTATGCGTTCCGTTAAGCTTCCCGACGGTCAGAACGTGATACTCAGAAATGTTATCTACATAGACTGTGCGTCACATATCGTGACTATCCATTGCACAGACGGCGAAAGCATAGTTTCAAGAAATTCTTTCGCTGAGATCGAGAGCATTTTTTGCAGTCATTCATACTTTTACACTTCCACCAAAGGCGTCATCGTGAATTTCTATGAGATAGCCCAGCAAAAAAGCGACCTTTTCATAATGAGCGACGGCACACATATCCCCATAAGTCGCCGAAAATCCAGAGAAACATTAGACGCCTTCGCTCAGTTTCGCTTCAGTGATCTGCGAAAAGGCGGTGAGCAGTAATGCCTCCGTTATACCGCCTTGTGGAAGTGGGCATATATTCCCTTCTGAATTTTCTGCCACTTATGGTGCTTGCCCTTTATCCCTTCCGGCATAGGCTTCGCTTTTCCAAAACAGCTACCGTGGGACTTGTTGTGGCTCTTTCACTGGTGCAGATCTTCTTAGGTTGGCAGGCGGCATTTTTCAGCACAAATGCAGGTCTGCTAAGTGCAGTCAGCACCCTGCTCTATGCGGCTTTTTACTTTTTCGCTGTGAAGGTAAAGGTCGGCAAAACAGGCTTCACACTGCTTCTGCTTTCAAATAACGCAAGCTTTATCGTCATTACCTCAAAATGCCTGGAGGGCATTCTGTTCCCGTCACTTGCCTATGAATCATACCGCTGGTCGTTTTCCCTTTGTATGCTTATGACAGAAGCCGTGGTATGGGGGCCGCTTTTTATCTACATGAAAAAGGTCTACACACCTGCGGTGGAAAGAGAGCCGTCAGGTCTGGAGTGGCACTATCTTTGGCTTATCCCATTTACGTTCTATATAATATGGTACTATACTCTCTACGGCAACTCTACGAAAAGCAGCTTAGAGCTTGCTCTGGAGCCAAAGAACACCATAGCTCTGTTCTTTATAAACGCAGGAGCGTTTCTGGTGTATTACATCGTGGCACTGCTGGTCAGCGAACAGCAGAAAAATCTGCGGCTTCAGGAAAATAACCACCTGCTTGAAATGCAGAACCTGCAATATGACTATTTGCAGGATAAGATAAAAGAAACAAGACGCTATAAGCATGATGTCAGACATCATATTGCTCTTATGCAGGAGCTTCTGAAAAAGGGCGAATACGATAAGCTTTCGGAATATCTCAATTCTTTCAGGGATTCTATGCCCGATATATCAGAACACATTTACTGCAAAAACACATCTGTAAGCGCACTTCTTGCATATTTTGCTCAAATAGCGGAAAGCAGCGGCATTGAATACAAGGTGAGCGCTGACATCCCAGATGATATAAAAATAGACATAACCGACCTCTCTGTGCTTTTCGGAAATCTTATCGAAAACGCCATTCACGGCTGCGTGTCTGACAGTGCAAAGAATAAAAAAATAATAATCAGAGCAAAGGCTGACAGCTATTCCCTCTGCCTGGCGGTGGACAACACCTTCACCGGAACTATCCTCACCGACCCCGAAGGCGGTTTCCTTTCCTCAAAACGCAAAGGCAAAGGGATCGGCACAGAGTCTGTCAAGAACATTGCCGCCAAATACAATGGCGTAGCTAAATTTGAATACGGTGACGAAATGTTTTACGCTTCCGTAATGCTGAACATATGAAAAAGGCGGAAAGCTCGCAAAGAGCCTCCGCCTTTTTTGTTTTATCGTCCTCCAAGCTTTACATTTTCAAATGTTGCCACAACAAATAATTCACATATCATTTATAAAATGTTTCTTGTATCTTTTGTGCAAAATGCTATAATCTAATTGAAAATACGGAGAGAATTCCGTATAAAGTTAATAAATCAAACAAATCGGAGGTAATTCATTATGATGGGAAGACTCAGAGCAATGCGTGAGCCGCTCAAATATGTTCAGGGCAGAGATGCTACACTTAAGTTTCATGAAGAAATGGGCTATATGGGCAAAAGGTGGCTGTTTGTATGTTCAAACAGTGGCTACAAAGCCTGTCATGACAAGATAGAGAAAAGCTTTGGCGAGCTTGACGATTACAGACGCTATGAAGTATTTGGCGGTATATCAAGCAAGGGCGAGATAGCCAAAATGGAAGAGATAGTAAAGGCTGACAACATCGACACAGTAGTTGCAGTTGGCGGCGGAAGCGCAGTTGATACTGCAAAAGCTACAGCATACTATACGGGCAAGCACATTGTTATCGTGCCTACAGTTGCTGCAACAGATGCACCATGCACAGGTCTGTCAGTAATATACAATGATGACCACAGCTTTGACAAATATCTTTTCTATCCTACCAATCCAGACGCAGTAATGGTAGACACAACAGTTATCGCAAACGCACCTGTAAAGTTCCTTATTGCAGGCATGGGCGATGCACTTGGTACATATTTTGAGGGCAGAGCTTCCATAAGAACAGAGTCCGCAAGCCTTGAAGGCACAGGCATCACAAGAGCAGGACAGGCACTTGCAAGACTTTGCTATGACACGCTGAAAACATACGGCAAGCAGGCAGTTGAGGCTTGCAAGGTACACGCAGTTACACCTGCCCTTGAAGCTATCTGCGAGGCTAACGTATATCTTTCAGGTGTTGGAGCAGACAACGTAAACTGTGCGGCTGCACACTCGTTCTACAATGGCGTAACATCATTGGGAATCAAGCACGCAGACCACGGCTGTTGTGTAGCTCTTGGTACACTGGTTCAGCTTGTACTTGAGGGTGCGCCAAAGGAAGAGTTTGAAGAGGTACAGAACTTCTGCCTTGAAGTGGGACTTCCTGTCACACTCGAGGAGATCGGTGTAACTACACCTGAGCAGGTAGAAACTATCGCAAAGAACGCTTGTATTCCAGGCGAAACTATCCACAATCTTGCAGGCGACGTACAGCCTATCGAGCTTTATGACGCTATCATGCAGGCAGACGCAATGGGCAAGATAGCATTGAACAAATAAGGGATAGTGTTAATTTAAAATGATATTGCCACCCACGGCTGATTTAGCTGTGGGTGGTTTTTTGTGTGAAAAAACAGAGAAACCCGATCAATGGGTTTCTCTGCATCTTTTAGCTGTATTAAATCACAATATCTTAGTAAAGTATATCTTCCTGCGAAGCTCAGTTATCTGCAACGTCCATAAGCTCAACAGCAATATCGTCAGACCCGGTATCATCTGCGT
>OMCG01000229.1_pt1 | contig 43396 bp, 34 predicted proteins | sample 1674071 | NCBI WGS metagenome assembly OMCG01 (sample SAMEA103958139, study PRJEB25191) | human gut metagenome | biome: human-associated habitat [ENVO:00009003]; feature: intestine environment [ENVO:2100002]; material: feces | place: Germany | collected 2013/2015 | reverse complement strand
TTTGACAGCGACTACGGACGCACTGTCAGCGTGGACCATGTAAATTTTCATGTAGATAAGGGAGAAGTTGTCTGTATCGTCGGCGAATCCGGCTGTGGCAAGAGTGTGACCTCACTTTCTATTATGGGGCTGCTTGGAAGAGGCGGAACCGTGACGGAGGGAAGCGTCGTATTCGAGGACAGGAACCTTCTGACGATGACGGAAAAAGAGCTGGATAAAATCCGGGGCGACCGTCTGACGATGATTTTCCAGGACCCGCTGACCTCTCTCGATCCGGTCTTTACAGTCGGCAACCAGCTGATGGAGAGCATCCGAAAGCATATGAGACTGTCAAAAGAAGAGGCGCGAAAGCGGGCAGAGCAGATTTTAGGAAAAGTTGGTATGCCCGATCCTCACGGTGTCATGAAAAAATATCCCCATACGCTTTCCGGCGGCATGCGCCAGCGTGTGATGATCGCGATGGCTCTGTGCTGCAATCCGGGCCTGCTGATCGCAGATGAACCGACGACGGCACTGGATGTGACGATTCAGGCACAGATTATGGCGCTGTTGCGCAATCTGCAAAAAGAGAGCGGGATGTCGATGATCCTGATCACCCATGACCTTGGCGTCGTGGCGGAGATGTGCGATGATGTGGCCATTGTGTATGCAGGGCAGATTGTGGAAAAGGGAACCTTGGAGGATGTCTTTGATGAACCCAAGCACCCCTATACACTGGGCCTGTTCGGTGCGCTGCCCTCCATGAAGGAGGACGAGAATTCCCGGCTGAAGCCCATTGCCGGCATGCCCCCGGATCCCACCCATCTGCCCAGCGGCTGCTATTTTCATCCTCGCTGTCCCCACGCCACAGAGCGCTGCAAAACGGAAGCCCCCTGTGCCGTTGAGGTGAGCCAGGGCCACTGGGTGCGGTGCCATCAATTCAACAAGGAGGGCTAAGCTATGGATAACCTCGTTGAAATCCAGGACCTGAAAAAATATTTTAAGTCTCCCAAGGGAATGGTCCATGCCGTTGACGGCGTGACCATGTCCATAGCCCGGGGCAGCACCATGGGTGTCGTGGGGGAGTCTGGCTGCGGCAAATCCACACTGGGAAGGGTGCTGATCCAGATGCTGGCGCCTACCGGCGGCAAATTGGTTTTTGATGGAAAAGATGTTACCAGCCTGAAAGGGCAGGCACTGCGGGATTATCATTCCCGGGCGCAGTTCATTTTCCAGGACCCCTATTCCTCTCTTGACCCCCGCTACACCGTGGAGCAGGCCATTGCAGAGCCTCTGATCAACGCCCGAAAATTCTCCCGGCGGGAGATCGAGCAGAAGACCACGGAGCTGATGGATATGGTGGGTGTGGCCCAGCGCCTTCGCATGAGCTACCCCCACGAGATGGACGGCGGCCGCCGCCAGCGTGTGGTGATTGCCCGGGCACTGGCTTTGGATCCGGAATTTGTAGTCTGTGATGAGCCGGTGTCTGCGCTGGATGTGTCCATTCAGGCACAGGTTTTGAACCTTTTGGAGGACCTGCAGAAGGAGCGGAATCTGACCTATATGTTTATTACCCATGATATGTCGGTCGTGCGGCATATTTCGGATAATATTTCCGTGATGTACCTGGGACAGCTGGTGGAGACCAGCAGCTCCAAGGAGCTGTTCAGCCACAGCTATCATCCCTATACCAAGGCATTGCTCTCGGCAATCCCCTCTACGGATATCCATCATAAAATGAACCGGATTGTGCTGAAGGGCGAGATTACCTCTCCCATCAATCCGCCTCCCGGCTGCCGCTTTGCTGCACGCTGCCCCTATGCAAAGGAGGCTTGCAGACAGCCCCAGAAATTGGAGGAGGTTGCACCCAACCATTTTGTATGCTGCTGCCGGGTGCGGGAAGTGAACCCGGAACTGGCGTAAAGGAGCTTTTGCATGGGCGGAGAAAACGGAAAGCGGAAAACCAGCTATGAGCGATATTTTGAAGGCTACAGCCAGCGTCCGGTAATGGACAAGGCTGGGAATGTACGGATGATCCCTGTCTATACTGCGCCATATTGGATGCTGGATGCGGAAGACGGTGCGTGGATCGGAAGAAAGATACTGGTTGTGCTGCTGACTCTGGGACAGGTGGGGCTGTATCTAACGGTGTCCCTGCTTCGCATTGGCAGCAACCATTCCGGTCTTGTGATCATTCCAAGCGGGCTTTCTGCAGCCTGTCTGCTGTTTGTGGTGACGGCGGCCATCCGCTATGCTGCGGCCAAACGAAAAATGACGGTCTGCGATTACCGGACCGCCCGGGACAGTCTGCGCAGATGGAATTTCGGCAGCGGTGTTCTGCTGGTGATGACGGCGGTGGGGACCCTTGGGGCGCTTGCCGCTTCCGGCGGGCAGGAAACTGCGCTGACATTGCTCTCTGCCTTTGGCTACGCGCTGGCAGGCGGAATCGGATTTCTCCAGTGCCGGCTGGAGGAGCGCTGCTTCTACCGGGAAACGGAAAACGAAAACGCTTATCAATAAAAGGAGCTGATTATCGTGAAGAAAGAACTGACCAAGCTGTACCCAATGGTACAGTTCAAAAAGGACACCTGGGAAATTGATGAATTTGACTGTGCCAGCATTTTCCTGCTGGTGGGTACGGAAAAAGCCATGGTCATTGACTGCGGCATGGGCATTGGGGACCTTCGAGGCGCAATTGAAATGATTACAGATAAGCCCTTGGTGGTGGTGATTTCCCATGGCCATGTGGATCATACGGCCAATGGCCGACAGTTTGATGAGCTGTGGATTCACCCTGCGGACCAGTCGGCTCCGATTCCCCAGTCTCTGGAGCGACGTCGATTCGATACGGAGCGCATTGCCGCTCGCCAGAAGGGCTGCATCGGTGCACCCTACACCATGTTCAATCTGTATCCCTATGATATCAATGTGGATCTGCGCGACCCCGGCCCTGAGGACAAAATGCCGGTGATTCACGATCTCTATGACGGCCAGCAGTTTGATCTCGGCGGCGGCCGTATCGTTACAGCCTATGAATGCCCCGGCCATTCTGCGGGAGAGATGATTTTCCTGGATGAGCAGACCAGAACACTCTTCGCCGGAGATGCGCTGAACTACAATCTGGGTGTGGGCGCGGTTCCTCTGGAAAGGACGCTGCGCTATATGAAGCGGATGCAGGCGATGTCCGACAAATACGACGGTATCTACAATGGCCATCATGACTTCCGCGCTTTGGGTGCACCGCTGGACGATGACTGCCTGCCTACGGTGATTGAGCTGATGGAAGATGCCGTAGCGGGAAAGATCGTTCCCTGCGAGGCTCCCAGCTTCTGGGGACAGAGCATCCCTCTGACCAAGGAGCGGGAGGACCCCATGAAGAATGCGCCCAAGATGTTTGCAAATGCGGACCAGGTTCGTCCGCCTCGCCGGAGAGTAATGCTGCGCAAGGGCAGAAACTTCCTGAATATCAATCCGGATCTGATTCACGAAGAAAAATAGCAGAAGGCGCTTCGAAACCGGCGTACCCCTTCCGGTTCCGGATGAATGCCGGAAAGCCGGCTCCGCTTGGGAGCCGGCTTTTCAAAAGGCGTTTTACGGATTTGCGGCGGCGCTGATGGATTCGTAGAGCTGTCGGGTGGTATCTGGGGATTCAAAGTTGAAGAGAAGTACCTGTGTATCCGTTTGGACGAGAATGGCGGTGGAAAAGTCCTGATTTACGCAGAGCAGGTATTTCCCGTAGGAATCGCTTTCCCAGGTGCCGTATCTGCACCCGTTTTCCGTGCTGCCGGAGATGCAGGAACCGTAGTCCGGCGATTCGATGAGCGAGATGCGGACGATCTGGGAATAGGGGACTGACAGCGCCTCGTCCCCCGGAAGCGACAGTGTGAATCCCTTGGCATCGAAGCGAAGTGCGTTGTCTGCCTTGCTTTGGAACAGGGAGAGATTGGGCAGCAGGATGACACCGATGATGATGATCACGCATAGGATGATTCCCTGGCGCTGGGACTGCTTTGCCCGTTTCATCTCTTCTTCATAGGAAATCGTTGCTTTCAATTGCAGCACCTCCAAGCTTGTTATGGAACAATTATAGTACAAATCTGCCAGATACACAAGAAATAAATTTCCCCGGCCGGCCCTTTGGGGCTGCGATGCAAGACAATACACGCCGAAAAGACAACTTCGATCTCGGAAAGAGAGGCATCTTATGACGACAACAAAACAGTTGGGCCGTGACCTGACCCAGGGGCCCATTATGACGGGACTGCTCCTGTTTGCCATTCCCATTGTGCTGACCAACCTGGTGCAGCAGCTGTATTCGATGGTAGACCTGATGGTCATTGGAAAATTTGTGGGCAGCATTGGAACGGTAGGTGTGAACACCGGCGGCGAAATTGCAGACCTGGTGAGCCCTGTGGCCATGGGCTTTTCTAGTGCTGGGCAGATCTATATTGCCCAGCTTGCCGGAGCGAAAAGCGAGGAAAAAATCAAGCGGACGGTGGGTACGCTGCTTGGCTTTATGATCAGTGTGGCCCTGGCTCTGGCGGTTATCGCCATTGCCTTTAGCACATCTCTGCTGGAAATGCTGAACTGCCCGGCAGAGGCCATGCCCCAGGCCCGGGATTACATGATCATTACGGCCATAGGCTTTCCCTTTACCTTCGGATACTATGCCGTCTGCGGAATTTTGCGGGGCATGGGGGAAAGCAAGCGCCCTTTGATCTTTATCCTGATTGCCGCCGGAATCAATATCGTCCTGGATCTGCTGCTGGTGGCGGTTTTCCATATGGAGGCTGCCGGAACGGCCATTGCAACCACCCTTGCGCAGTTTGGCTCCTTTGCAGCTGCCTTTGTCTTCATGCTAAAGAAAAAGGAGAAATTTGATTTTGAGCTGAAGCTGTCCTATTTCAAATTTGACAAAGAGGCGCTTGGCGTGATCATCAAGCTTGGTATTCCACAGGTTATTCGCAGCCTGCTGGTGAGAATGTCGATGCTGTGGGTCAATGCCAATGCCAATTCCTTTGGTTTGACCGTCTCCGCAACCAACAGCGTGGGCAACAAGCTGCAGAAGTTCCTGGAGGTCTTTGTTCAGGGCGTGGATACAGCTTCCTCCTCTATGGTTGGCCAGAATTTGGGCGCAAAAAAACCGGACCGGGCCGGAAAGGTGACACTGTGCACTCTTTGCGCGACGCTGTGCTGCGCTGCGGTGACTTGCATGATCTGCATTTTCCTGCCGAAGCAGGTTTTCGGGCTGTTTACCAACGATCCGGCGGTCATTGAATTGGGCGTCACCTTCCTGCATATTTTCATTCTGCATTTTATTGTTTCGGCCATTATCGGTGCATTCCAGGCAATGGTTATGGGCTGCGGCTTTGTGGAGCTGGGCTTTCTCATCGGCATCCTGGACGGTGTGGTGTGCAAAATCGGCCTGAGCTGGTTGTTCATGAATGCCTTCAATATGGGCTATCAGGGCCTGTGGTGGGGCGTTGCCTGCTCCCGGATTATCCCGACGATCATCTGCATTGCCTATTACTGCTCCGGGAAGTGGCGGACGAGGACCCTTCTGAAGGAAAAGAAAGCATAGAGAGGAGCCAGCCATGAATACGGACCATCAAGCCATGCAGGCGTTGAAGACGCAGCTCATGAAAAACGTTGCGGAGCTTCCGCTGATTAAGCAGTTCCATATGCGCCTTGTAAAGCCGGATACCTGGATTATTGAACCCTTTTGCCCCAGTTCGGATGCGCCAAGAGTGCACCTGCTGATTGGCGAAACGTATGCACTTGTGATTGACCCAACGGATACGCCTTATGATCTGCGTGCCTATATCCAGACCTATGTGACGGACAAGCCGCTGCTGGTGGCAAACACCCATTCCCACAACGACCATACCTATGCCAATTACCTGTTTGACGACTGTACCATTTATATGTCGGAAATCTGCCAGCAGGAGCTGCGGCAGGCCAGAACCCATCCGCCCAAGCTGGATGCCCTGGGCCATGCCTGTGCCTCCTACAACGAGGGGACGGTGGTCCGGCCGGGCGATGTCATCGAACTGGGCGACCGTCCGGTGCAGGTGCTGGGCTGTACGCCCTGCCATGCTGCCTCCAGCCTGCTGTTTCTGGATGAAAAGGCGGGGATCCTGTTCACGGGCGACGAGATTGACGCGGGGCAGGTGAATATCTGGAATCAGCCGGTAGAGGTCTTACGGGACAATATCGTAATGCTGCTGGGACTACGGGACCGGTTCGATACCATTTGCTGTCCCCACAATGGCACACCCATGCACGCGGATGTGCTGCGGTATTTCCTGGAAAACTGCGACCGTATCATGAGCGGCATTGAGGGGGATATGGACAAGGGTTCCACCAGCTACCTGCTGAATCCCTTTGAACCTCGCAGCCCGGAATCTGTGGATCACCGGCGCTGGGATCCATTGATCCGCCGCAGCGAATGGAAGAGCACAGCAATCAACTATAATATCGACCTGATTTTTCGGGAGCAGCTAAAGGGCCCCTACCGAAAAGCGGACCCTCATGCAACTAGCGTGAAAGAATAATGTTAAATTTTTAGAAACAACTCTACCAAAAGTTCAGCTTTGACCACAACCCCAACCACAATGCAAACCTGGTAAAAGGAATGGACAGGATGTCACAAAAACATCCATTTATCAAAACAGAATGGACTGTTTTAGACTAAAAAAGTTATAATATACGTTCCTAACAAAATTCGAATCCACCTTCCCCCACCAGAAAAAGAGCATCACCGTTAGGTGGTGCTCTTTTTCTGCGTGGAAACAGAGTAAGGCGGATTTGAGCCCACACAAATCCAATATGCCGGTGGCATATTGGAAAACCAGTCCGCAGACTGGTTTTCACCATAGCAAAACGGCGCACAGCAAAGCGGGAGCAGGCTGTGCGCCGTTTTGCGGCTGAAAATGGCATGACAACAAAGCGGATTGAAAAAAGCGAAAGGGCCTTTCCAATAAGCTGAACTATGGGGCGTCGAAGCGGAGAATACGCTTAACCACTTGCGCGCTCTATAAGCGTCCAGGGGATTAGCTCGGAGATAACTTTCGTGCCGGATAGAAGAGACAGCAGTTTATTCGCGGCTGTGCGTCCAACGTTTTCCTGACCATGGCTCAGGGATGTAAGCGGAGGGGTGGCCAGCTCACACAGTTGGCTATTATCAAAGCTGACAATGCTGATGTCGTCCGGAACCGAAAGCCCGGCTTTGAAGAGAAAGGGGAGCACCTGACATGCTATGTCATCGTTATAACAGACAATGGCGGTGCACCCTGCTTCCCTCCAGCGGGCAAGAGCGGGAAGAAAAATCTGATCGGACAGAACAACGGGTGTAACATCGGTACTGTACCACAGCACCATATCATCGTTCAACGTCAACCCGCATGAACGCAGTCCGTCGGCGTATCCCAGATAGCGGCTGTGCCCCTGAATATCGTCATATTTGAAGATTCCGGCAATTTTCTTGTGATTCTTCCGGGCCAGATACTCGACAAGCATTTTTCCACCGCCGACATTGTCGTCCAGAACCGAGATTGCATTCGGAAGCTGAGAATAGCACCCGTTGATAAAAACCAATGGAATCCCTTTATCAGAGAGAGCCTGAATCAGATCCAGATTTGGATTTGGGAATGCGGTTTTGGTTCCTTCAATGATGATCCCGTCAACCTGTGTGGACAGAAGATTGAGAAGAACTTTTCGCTCAATCGAAATTTGGTTCTGTGTAGCAAACAAAAGAGACATACAATTGTTCTGCGACAGCACAGTTTCGATTTCTCGAAGTATGGTGGGGAAAATGTAATTGCTGATGTATGTGGTGACAACGGCAATAGTGCGCTGCGGAACAACCGGGTATGGGTGGCTGGACGGGGTGTGCAGAATATGCGACCCGCTGCCCCGGCGCTTTTCAATGTAACCCTCTTGCTCCAGAAGGGACAGCGCCTGCCGAATGGTTTGCCGACTGACCTGGTATTCGTCTATAAGAGCAAACTCTGTTGGCAGCATATTGGTTTCGTCAAATTTCCCGGATTCAATTTGTGCTCTGAGTGTAGAAGCTATGGCTTGGTATTTGGGCTGCAAATGCTCACCTTCTTCAATAATGGAATCATGCGCCGGGCAATGCATTGGAACGGAACATCGGAGATTTTGAAAATTATACGCTGATTTTTTCGCTAAAATGTATTGCAGAGCAATTATAGCACCGTGGATAAGAAAAAGTCAATTGTTTCAGAAAAATAGGCTTAAATTACGAAAAAATGAGATTTATCCTGAACAAAATGAAATTACAGGGATGGGTGCAGCAAAGTAACTGCACCCATCCGCAGGTTATTTCTGCCCATAATAGGCGTTTTTTCCGTGCTTTCTCAAGTAGTGCTTGTCCAGCAGCTCCTGCTGCATTCTTGTTTGCCCGGGGTTTAGTTGCAGGGAATGGAAATTCATGAAGGCCACCTCTTCCAGCACGGCGGCATTGTGGACGGCCTCAGCGGCATCACAGCCCCAGGTGAAGGGTCCGTGGCTGTGGACCAAAACTGCCGGAATCTGGGCGGGATTTTGGTTCGCAAAGGTTTCCACAATGACGTTGCCGGTCTCCTCCTCATAGGCCCCGGCGATTTCCGCCGGAGTCATCTCCCGAGTGCAGGGGATTTCACCGTAGAAGTAGTCGCCCTGAGTGGTTCCCAAGGGCTGAATGCCGAGGCCTGCCTGGGCGAAGGAGGTGGCCCAGCGGGAATGGGTGTGGACGATGCCGCCGCAGTCGGGGAACGCCCGATATAGCACCAGATGGGTGGGAGTATCGCTGGAGGGCTTCCATCTGCCCTCTACCCGCTCCCCGGTTGCCAGAGATACCACCACCATGTCCTCCGGGGTCATAACGTCGTATTCCACGCCACTGGGCTTGATGACCACCAATCCCCGCTCCCGGTCAATTCCGGAGACGTTTCCCCAGGTGAAGGTCACAAGGCCTAACTTTGGAAGCTGCAAATTGGCCTTCCAGACCGCTTCTTTCAGTTCTTCCAGCATAGCCTTACCTCAGCTTCCAGGCAAGGTCACTAAGGAACAAATCCTTTTCCAAGTTCTCCACCGTGGTATCCTTGCCGATGTGGACGTACTCAATACCCATCATATTGGCCCAGTCCTTCATCTGCTCGGCGGTGACATCGTAGCTCAGAACGGTGTGGTGCGCGCCTCCCGCGGTGATCCAGCACTCCACGCCGGTGGTCAGGTTGGGCTCCGCCTGCCACATGACCCGGGCCACAGGCAGGTTGGGCATGGGCATGATGGGCTTCACGGGGTGAATGTCCTGGACAATCAGCCGCAGTCTTCCGCCCATATCAATAAGGGAGACAACAATAGCATCCCCAGCCTTGCCCTCAAAGACCAGCCGGGCGGGGTCTTTTTCATTCATGCCAATCCCCAGATGATGGGTTTCGATTCTGGGCCGGACGGCGGGGTCAGCCACGCTGGGGCAGACCTCCAGCATATGCGCGCCCAGAGAATACTGGTGCCCCTCCACCAGATGGTAGGTATAGTCCTCCATAAAGGCGGAAGCGCCGTTTCCGTTTTCACCCATGGCTTTCAGGATAGCGGTCATGGCGGAGACCTTCCAGTCGCCCTCGCCGCCGTAGCCGTAGCCTTGGGCCATCAGGTGCTGAGAGGCAAGCCCCGGCAGCTGCTCCATGCCGTAGAGATCCTGGAAGGTGTTTGCAAAGGCCTTGCAGCCCTCCCGGTCCAGCATCTTCTTCATGGCAATTTCTTCTCTGGCCTGGTAGCGGATGGCGGAAATGTCATCGGTGGCGATGTCATAGGAGGCCTTGTAGGTATCCATCAGAGCATCGATCTCTTCCTCGGTGACGGCGTTCATTTCCTTCACCAGGTCGCCCACGGCCCAGGTGTTCACCTGCCAGCCCAGCTTGATCTGAACCTCTACCTTGTCGCCCTCGGTGACGGCGACCTCCCGCATATTGTCCCCAAAGCGCATGACTTTCAGGCTCTTGGAGAACGCCACGCCGATGGCGGCCTTCATCCAATCACCCAGGCGCTTGAGGCAAGCTTCATCCTTCCAGTACCCCGCAATGACCTTCCGAGGCATTCTCAGCCGGGCGGCGATGAAGCCGTGCTCCCGGTCACCATGGGCGGCCTGGTTCAGGTTCATGAAGTCCATATCGATTTCTTCATTGGGGATTTCCAGATTGTACTGGGTGGCGAAGTGGCAATAGGGCTTCTGCAAATTCACAAGGCCGTTGATCCACATTTTTGAAGGGGAGAAGGTATGGCACCAGGTGACGATACCGGCGCAGGAATCGTCGTGGTTGGCCTCCTTCACAATGTCCGCAATCTGGGAATTGGACATGGCCGTGACCTTGTACACGAGAGGATAGGGAAGGTGCTTACTCATCTCCTGCGCCATTTCCTCGGCCCGCTTTGCCACGGTTTCCAGAACCTCCGGCCCGTAAAGAGCCTGAGAGCCTACGACGAACCAAAATTCATACTTTTTCATTGCCTGTTTTTCCTTTCTTTATCAATAATTAGCCTTTGAATTGTGCTGCGGCATTATGCTCAAGGGGCAGAAATGCTTTGTATTTGGAAAGAAATGCTTCAAAGCCGGCTTCATCGCTGAGGTCAGGCGCGATGGTTGTACAGCGGGCCCCGGAAAAAACGGTGTTCGCAAGGAAATCCTCCAGGGTCTGGCCGCATTCCCGGCGAACCATATAGGCGGCAAGCAATGCCATGCCCCATGGACCGCCCTCTCCTGCGGTCTCCATAACGGATACCGGGGCGTGCATGGCAGCGGCGAGAATCCGCTGACCAACGCCAGGCGTTTTGAAAAATCCTCCGTGCCCAAAGATCCGATCAATCCGCACGTGCTCGGCGTAAAGAATATCATTGCCCATTTTCAGCGCAGCCAGAGATGAGTACAGCAGGGTGCGCATAAAGTTTGCAAAGGTGAGCCGGGAGGCCGGATCACGCAGATAGAGCGGACAGCCGACAGACGACCCGGCAACAGGTTCTCCGGTTATGAAGTTGTATGCAACAAGGCCGCCTCCATCTGCAGCACCTGCCAGCGCACTGTTGAACATGGTGGTGAATACGGCGCCGATGGAAACATCCTGGCCGAGAGACCGGAGGAATTCCCCAAAGACACCGGCCCAGGCATTGATTTCGTTGGTACAGTTGTTGCAGTGAACCATGGCAACGGGCTTCCCGGTGGGGGTCGTGACCATATCGATTTCGGGATACAGGCGGGGAAGTCTGTGCTCCAGAACAATCATGGAGAAGACGGAGGTTCCGGCGGATACGTTTCCGGTTCCAACGGAAACGGAGTTTGTTGCAGCCATCCCGGTTCCTGCGTCTCCCTCCGGCGGGCAGCAGGGAATCCCGGCGTGCAAACTGCCGGAAGGATCCAGAAGCAGTGCACCCTCGGATGTCAGTGTACCGGCTTCAACGCCGGCCGGAAGAACCTCCGGCAGCAAATCACGAAGATGCCAGGGAACCTGACCGGAAACCAGCGCGTCATACTGCGCAAGCATATGCTGGTCGTAGTCGCAGGCTGCGCTGTCAATGGGGAACATTCCGCTGGCATCGCCTATGCCCAAAACACGTTTCCCGGTAAGCTTCCAGTGGACATAGCCGGCCAGCGTCGTCAGGAAGGAAAGCTCTTTCACATGGGGCTCACCGTTTAGAATCGCCTGATGGAGATGGGCGATGCTCCAGCGCTGTGGAATATTAAAATGAAACAGCTCGCTGAGCGCCTCCGCTGCGGGGCCGGTGATGGTGTTTCGCCATGTCCGGAAGGGAACAAGCTGTTGACCGGTGCTGTCAAAGGCGAGATATCCGTGCATCATGGCGGATATGCCAATAGAGGAGATGGCTCCGACATCGATTTGAGCGGCCCTGGCAGCGGCTAGCAGCGAGGAGACGGCAGTGCGGATTCCGGCCCAGACCTCATCCAGAGAGTAGGTCCAGACGCCGTCCTCCAGCCGACTTTCCCAAGTAAACTCGCCGCTGGCCACCGGGTGGAATGACATATCGATCAGAACAGCTTTGATTCGGGTAGAACCCAGTTCCAGACCCATGGAGTAGAACGCTTGTGGCATACTGCATCGCTTCCCTTCCTTGAAAAACATATTCTACGGCAATACAAATCCGAAAATTTGTATCGTTCTTGCTTGAAGTATAGCATGGACAAATGGAATTTGTCAATCCTGTTTTGGATATATTTATAAAATAATCCGTACAAATTTTGCGGGGGATATCCGGGCATGATGCCATAATACCTTGAATTTGTTCGAAAATTTAAGAAATAAATTGGGAAAATGGAAGAAAAAACGGTAGAAAAACATGAAAAAAGTTTCAAATCAAAACATTCGTACTAAAAAAACAAGATTCATTATGTAAAAACTATACAAACGGATTGACCGTGAGTAATGTCAAGATAGCAATTTTACCAGCTTTTTTGTGCTGAATTTGGGAGTAATCACAAAAAACGAAAAATCACTTGACAAAGATGCTTTCGAGTTGTATGCTCAAATCACGAAAACGAACACGAAGTTGTTTGCACAACGAAAACCGAAAAGAGATAACATAAGGAAAGGCGGTGGCAGACTTGATTAAAGAAACCCGGGTCGAGAACGGATGGGTCAGGGGCGTGGCTGCAGCGGATCCGCGCGTCATTTCCTACAAGGGAATCCCCTTTGCGGCGCCTCCGGTGGGAGCGCTGCGCTGGAGAGCACCCCAGCCGGCAAAGGACTGGGAAGGCGTTCTGGATTGCGTCCGGTTCGCTCCAATCAGTATGCAGTGTAAGCCGGGAACCGACCCAAACAACCTGTACACGAGAGAGTGGAATGTGGATCCGGAGATCCCCATGGATGAGGACTCCCTGTACCTGAACATCTGGACTCCGGCGAAGGAGAAGGATGAGAGGCTGCCGGTTTTTGTCTGGTACTTTGGCGGTGGCCTTATGGAGGGAAATCCGGCGGAGATGGAGTTTAACGGCGAGCGAATCGCCCGGCGGGGCATCGTTGTTGTTACCATCAACTACCGGTTGAATGTTTTCGGCTTCCTGGCGCATCCGGAGCTGACGGCAGAGGCGCCGGATGCACCTACCAATTTTGGACTTCTGGATCAGGCCTATGCTACCAAGTGGGTGAAACGGAACATCGCCGCGTTTGGCGGAGACCCGGAAAATATTACAATTGGAGGCCAGTCGGCGGGCGGCAGAAGCGTGCAGGTGCAGCTGACATCTCCTCAGACAGAGGGCCTGTTCCAAAAGGCGATCATCATGAGCGGCATCCGCTATGGCAGCTATCAGGGAGTGAACAGTCACGGTATGAACCGAACCCTGGAGCAGGCGGAGGCGGACGGCCTGGACTTTTTCCAATGGGCAGGCATTCGGAACCTCGCGGAGGCCAGACAGCTTGAAAGCCACACTCTGATGGAGCTGTTCCGGAATTATGCGGGCATTGGATCGGGGCTTGGACCCGGTACGAAAATGTGGGCGCCGGTAATTGATGGAACGTTCCAGCTGGGTCATTTCTCAGAGATGATTCTGAAGAATAAGCGGCACATGGTTCCGCTGCTGATGACAAACACGTCTTCGGAATCCTGGGAGATGCCTCAGGTTCAGACAATGGCTGAACTGGAAACGCTGGCAAAGGAGCGCTTTGGCCACCGGTCTGGGGAGTTCCTCTCGGCGGTACAGGAAGAGAATTTGGCGCAGACCCTGGAGAACGCAAAATTCTGTCCCATGGAATTGGGAATGCGGCTCTATTTCGAGGCGACAGCTGCAGAGCATCCGGAGCTTCAAAATTACAGCGCGGTTTTCGATGGGGACATCCCAGGGTGGGATCATCCGGGAACCTTCCATTCCTCGGATCTGTGGTTTGTGTTTGAGAGCCTGGCATCCTGCTGGCGGCCCTTCACCGGCAGACATTATGACCTGGCCAGACAGATGTGCAGCTATGTGAGCAATTTTATAAAAACAGGGGATCCCAACGGCAAGGACGTGGATGGTTCCGCGCTGCCAGAATGGAAGAGTTACAGCACCTGCAAGGGGCAAATGCGGTATGCGACCCCCTGTAAGCAGCTGGACGATCTGTCGGTCAGCCCGGTCATGCGGTTCCTTACAGACTTTTATCGCCATCAGATAGGGTGAGAAGTCGGAAATTTACATTGTATTTAAGGCGAGAGCCTTGAAAAAACAAAATAAAAAAGAAAGTGGGAAGAAAAATGAAAAAACTGATCGCAATGCTTCTGATCCTTGCTATGGCAGTCAGTCTGGTTGCCTGCGGCGGGAAGACGACAACTACCGGCGAAAAGGCCGAGGGAGGTTCTCAGGAAGAGGTCAAGAAGTATAAGTTTGGCATTATCTACACCGCCAGCAACTATTTCTGGGACAAGGTTGGCGATGGCGGCAAGGCAAAGGCTGAAGAACTGAATGCGACTGGCAAGTATCAGATCGATATCTATGCCACCGGCCCCCAGACCTCCGGCGCAGCCGGCCAGATTCAGCTGATGGAGGACATGATTTCCCAGGGCTATGACGGCATCATCATTTCCTGTGCCGACGGCAGCGCACTGCAGCCTTCTATTGACAGGGCTGTAGAGGCAGGCATCCCCGTTGTATGTATGGATACCGAGGTTCCCGACAGCAAGCGGCTTTGCTTCGTAGGTACCGATAACTACAACTTCGGCTGCGATGTGGCCCATGAGCTGGCCCGGGTCTGCGGCGGCAAGGGCGGCGTGCTCGTGCAGTACATTTCGCCTGAGATGCTGGCAATGGCTGAGCGTATGCGCGGCTTCAAGGAGACCATCGAAAAGAATTATCCGGACATGGAGATCCTCTATGTGCAGGCAGATACCGGCGGGGACTACACGGCCATTGCCGCTGCTCTGGAGACCATGGTTGCAAAGTATTCTGATTTCGTAGGCTACGCCATGCTGTACGCCGGCGGCGAGAATGCCGTTAACGTTTGGAAGGCCAATGGCTGGACTGCCGAGGACAAGCATTGCGTACTGTCCGATGACCTGGATTCCATCATCTGCGGCATCAAGGACGGCACTGTGGATTCCTCTATCGTACAGAATCAGTTCAACTGGGGCTATGAGGGCGTCCGGATCCTGACTGAGTACCTGGCAGACGGAATCGTTCCCGAAGAGTTTGTAGAAACCAAGTGCTATGCCTGCACAAAGGAACTGGCAGAGCAGAACTATCCCAATGTGAATCCGGAATAATCGGACGATTCGAGAATTCCAATAAGACCTGATAAGTAGAAAAACATAGGGCTGTCTCGGGGCAGTGACGCTGCTCGTTGCGGCGAGACAGCCCTTTCATGAAATCAAATCGTAGACCTGCACTGCGAAGGAGTGACCGGAATTATGAAGAAAAAATTTAATCTGTTTACATGGTTGCTGGACAAGAGAGAGTTGAGCCTGACGCTGCTGATTCTGATTTTGGGCGTGGTTCTCTCCCTGACGACGGAAACCTTCTTTACGGCAAACAACATTTTCAACATCTTTAAGCAGGCGGCCATTACGGTTGTTCTGGCCTGCGGCATGACCTTCATCATTTCCGGCGGCGGAATTGACCTGTCAATTGCCAACAATATGTGCCTTTCCTCCGTTGTTCTGTGTATTGTTTACAATGCTACAAACAGCAGCGTCGTGGCGCTTCTTGCTGCACTGGGACTGTCCGCCGGTATTGGCGCGGTGAACGGCGTTGCAGCCACCAAGCTTGGGCTCCCTCCCTTTATTGTCACTATGGGCGTATCCAATATCTGCAGCGGCCTTGCACTGGTTGTTACCAAGGGCTACCCCATCAATTTCAGCAAAAACGCCCTCATGTTTACCATCGGCCAGGGAAGCATGGGCCCGATTCCCTACATGATTCTTTTGATCCCTCTCGTTACCTTGATCGGACAGTTTGTGCTCCGCAGAACGGTTCTGGGCAATCGGCTTCAGGCCTGCGGCGGCAATCCCATGGCAGCATCTCTGTCTGGCCTGAATGTGGACAAGCTGCAAATTCTGACCTATACCATTGGCGGCATGTTTGCGGGCATTGCGGCATTTATGCTGGCAGGCCGTCTGAATGCCGGTAATCCCAGCTCCGCCGGTACTTTGGGCATGGATGCCATCTGTGCAACGGTTGTGGGCGGCACCAGCATGGCCGGTGGCGGCGGTACTGTTATCGGCTCCATGGTAGGCGCAATCCTGATGCAGGTGATTAAGAATGCACTGATTCAGTACGAGGTGGATATGTACTGGCAGACTGCTGTTATCGGCGTGATTCTGATTTGCGTTTGCGCAATGGACGTTGTCAGCCGGAAAGCCGGTGAAAAGGGCTTGAAATAAGCCATGATACAATCCGGTGGGAGGATGTGAGAATATGAGCGAATACATTTTGGAAATGAAAGATATCAGCAAATCCTTTCCGGGCGTCAAAGCATTGGACCATGTTTCGTTTGACCTGAAACCTGGCGAGATCCACGCATTGATCGGAGAAAATGGTGCGGGAAAAAGCACACTGATTAAGTGCCTCGGCGGACAGCACATGCCAAGCGAGGGCGAGATTTTCGTCAATGGTGAAAAAGTTAACATCAGCAATGCCATGATTGCCAAAGAAAAGGGTATTGGCGTGATTTACCAGGAATTTAACCTGGTTCCGGCCTTTTCCATTGCGGAGAACATCTATTTGGGCCGGGAATATAAGAAAGGCGGAATGATCGATCGCGCAGGAATGTTCCGGGATGCGGACGAGGTTTTGCGCAGCCTGGGACAGGAGCACCTGTCGTCTAAAATGAAGGTGTTTCAGCTGTCTGTTTCCCAGCAGCAGATGATTGAAATCAGCAAGGCGGTGTCTGCCAATGCGAAAATCATCGTCTTTGATGAACCGACTGCTGTTTTGACGCAAAAAGAAACTGTTCTGCTGTTCAAGATCATTGCAAAGCTGAAAGCGGAAGGCGTCGGCATCATTTATATCAGCCACCGGCTGGACGAGGTGCTGGAGCTTGCAGACCGAATTACGGGCCTTCGTGACGGTAAGGTGACGGCGACCATCGACAACGGTCCCAGCGTCACAAAGGACGACCTGGTGGCCATGATGGTTGGCAGAAAGCTGGATTCCTACTACCCCGAGCGCAAGGTGAAGCCTGATGATACGGTTGTGTTTGAGGCGAAAAACTTCTCTCTGAGCGGAACCTTCCACGATGTGAATATGAAGCTCCACAAGGGCGAAATCCTTGGCATCTGCGGCCTGGTTGGCGCGGGGCGGACAGAGACGATGAAGTCTATTTTTGGCGTACTGCCCCACGACAGCGGCGAGGTGCTGGTGGAGAACAAAAAGATTGCCCATGTCAGTCCCCATGAATTGATAAAGCATGGCATGGTTTTGCTGCCGGAGGATCGTAAAAACGAAGGCCTGAGCCTGATGCAGAGCGCTGCAGTCAACCTGTGTATCCCCAATTACGACCAGTTCAGCAAGGGCGGCCTGATAAATTTCAAAATGCGCTCTGCATTTATTGACAAGTATTTCCATATGCTGGTGGTTCGGCCGGATTTGCCGGAGCGGTTGGCGGTCAATTTCAGTGGCGGCAATCAGCAGAAGCTGATTATCGCCAAGTGGTTGGCAAGAAATCCCAAGATCCTGGTTATGGATGAGCCCACGCGAGGCATCGATGTCAACGCCAAGGCGGAGATCTACAACATCATGAATGACCTGACCCAGCAGGGCATGAGCATTATCATGGTTTCTTCCGAGATGGCGGAGCTTATGGGCGTTTGTGACCGGATTATGGTCATGTATGAGGGCTGCTTCGTGGATGAATTCAATCGGGACGAATTTGACGAGCAGATGATTGCAAAGGCACAGTCCGGAATTCGGGTGCATAAAGCCACCTGAAGACTGAGTGGCAGAGAAAGGAGGACGATGCTGTGCTGCGCAGTACGATAACGGAAAATGGTGCAGTTCGCGGTGTTGTTGGGACAAATGCCAGAATCACGGTTTACAAGGGCATTCCGTATGCCGCACCGCCGGTTGGAAAAAATCGATGGCGTGCCCCCCAGCCGGTTGAAAATTGGGAAGGGGTTCGCGTCTGCGACCACTTTGGGCCAATTTGCTATCAGAAGACCCCGGGGAAGGATCCAAATGCCTTTTACAGCAAGGAGTGGCACGTAGATCCGGAGATTCTCAACTCGGAAGATGGCCTTTATCTGAATATCTGGACACCTGCAAACAGGCCGGGAGAGCGGCTGCCTGTCATGGTCTGGATCCATGGCGGCGGTATGCAGGAGGGATATTCCTATGAAATGGAGTTCGATGGCGAGGAATTCGCAGCACGGGGCGTTATCCTGGTATCCATTGGCTATCGCCTGAATTTGTTTGGCTTCCTGTGCCATCCGGAGATCACCCGGGAAAACCCGGAAGCACCGGCGAATTTCGCTCTGCTGGATCAGGCAGCCGCCATTCGGTGGGTAAAGCGAAACATAGAGAATTTCGGAGGAGACCCGGAGAATATTACGATTTTCGGCCAGTCTGGCGGCGGTGACGCAGTGCAGTTCCAGCTGATCTCTCCCCAGACCGATGGGCTGTTCCAAAGGGCAATTATTCAATCCGCAGGCGGACGGATGCTGTGCTATCCGGAAATGCCCAGTGTGTTGTCCTTGGGCGACTCCATGGAAACGGCCTATGCCCTGAGCGAACAGCTGTTCCGGATGTGCGGCGTTTCCACATTGGAGGAGGCCAGACAGCTGCCGCCTGACGTTTTGCTGGAAAAATACAATGAAATGCATCGCCCCATGGTTCCTGTGCTGGATGGAAAGTTTGTTACAGGCTTCCCGCAGACGGAATTTCCAAAGAATGCTCTTCACGATGTGAGCCTGATGGTGACGGCAACATCGGATGAATTCATGGCGGGATGCACCAGCCCCGCGAAGGAATGGGTTCGGAAATTCTTCGCGGATGGGGCTGAGGCGTATTGGAAGCTCGTGTGCCAGGCAGCTGCTTCGGATCGGGAGGAGGATCTTCGCAGAGCGGCGGATTTCTCCACATTCAATGTGGGAAATCGGTTGACGGCGGAGGTGCTGGCCCGGAATGGGCGGCGGGTCTATTTTTCGGAGTTCGGCCCCACGATCCCGGGAGACGATGCCGGCGCTTTCCACTCCTGCGATCTGTGGTTTGAGTTCAATACACTGCTGCGCTGCTGGCGACCCTTTACCGGCAGGCACTTTGACCTGGCCAGAAAGATGTGCAATTATTTTGCAAACTTTGCCAGAACCGGCGATCCGAATGGCGTAGACAAGGATGGAAGCGCAATGCCGCAGTGGACACCCTATGAGCCACTGAACGGAAAGGCCATGCAGTTCTTCGATACAATCCAGATGGAAACGGAGACGGACGCCAGAATGCGCTGGCTTCTGGATCAGAATGAAAAACGGTTGGCCGTGCAAAAAGATTAACGGCGGAGTGCAGGCTACGAAGGAATCCTTTGTAGCCTGTTTTCCACAATATTCTGAAAAAACAGGAGGCGGGATTATGGGTACAAGAATAACGGTATCACCGATTGGAAGCTATGATGACGGGCGTACAGTTTATGCATATCGCCTGGAGGACGAGAAGGGGCAATACGCGACTCTGATGAATATTGGCTGTACGCTGCTGGAGCTTTGCGTCCGGGACAAGGCGGGGGAGCTCCGGGATGTGGTTCTGGGGATGCCCTCCTTTGAGGACTATCACAGAGCACGCTCGGTGATGGGGGCCACGGTAGGACGCTGTGCGAACAGAATTGCCGGGGGCGAATTTACGCTCAATGGAAAGGTGTATTCCCTGGATAGAAATGAACGGGGCGTAAACCATCTCCATGGCGGAAAAACCGGATTTCAGATGCAATACTGGGATGGGGAAGTACGGGAAGACGAGGTTGTATTTCGCTATGTGAGCCCCGATGGCCAGGAGGGCTATCCGGGAACGCTGCAAATGGAGCAGGTTGTCTCTTTCCGGGACAGCCGTCTGGAGCTTGCCATTCGTGGGGAAACGGACAAGGACACGTTGTTTAATCCCACGAACCATAGCTTCTTCAATCTGAACGGGCAGGGCAGCGGAACGATTTTGGGACACCGCCTTCTGATCCAGGCAGAACGCTACAGCCGCGTGGATGATGCACTGATTCCAACGGAGGATGTGCCTGTGGAAGGAACTGCCTTTGATTTTGGCGCTTTTCATACCATAGGGGAACGAATTGACAGCGATTGTCGGCAGATCCGCGCCTGCGGCGGGTATGATGTCAATTATGTTCTTTCCGGGAAAGCGCCTGCGGCTGTGGCAATCGGAGAACGCTCCGGCATTCGCATGGAGGTTGAAACGGACAGCCCCTGCATTCAGCTGTTTACGGGGATGGGCATGGGGAATCCGATGCTGTGCCACGGAAAGAAGAATGCAATTTATCAGAACTATGGCGGTTTCTGCCTGGAGCCGCAGGCAAGGCCGGATGCAGTCCACGCAGGACTGGAAAGCCAGGTGCTTTTGAAGGCCGGACAGACGGGAAGCTGGAAGATGGTGTTGGCATTTTCTGCCGAAGAATAAGGAGATTGCAATGTTGAGAATTACGAATACGGAGTCGGGAATTGTCAGAGGCCTCCCCGGAACCGATGCCAGGATTACGGTATTCAAGGGAATCCCCTACGCCGCGTCCACGGAAGGGAAAAACCGATGGCGTGAGCCCCAGCCGGCAGAAAAATGGCAGGGAATTCGGAACTGCTACGAATTTGGGCCGATCACGATGCAGAAGATCCCGGGGGAAGACCCGGAGGCGTTTTATTCCAAAGAGTGGCATGTGGATCCGGAAGTTCCCATGGGGGAGGACAGCCTGCGCCTGAATATCTGGACGCCTGCGAAGTCCGCGGAGGAGCGTCTGCCGGTAATGATGTGGATTTTTGGCGGCGCATTCAAGGAAGGCTATGCCCATGAGATGGAGTTTGACGGGGAGAGAATTGCCTCCCGGGGGGTAATCCTGGTTTCCGTAGCCTATCGGGTAAATGTGTTCGGCTTTTTGGCACATCCGGATTTGACGGCGGAAGCCCCGGAAGCGCCCACAAACTTTGGCCTGCTGGATCAGCGCTATGCCATGGGCTGGATTCGTCGCAATATTGCTAATTTCGGCGGGGATCCGGAAAACGTGACGATTTTCGGACAGTCTGCCGGAGGCGGCAGCGTCTGGGCCCATTTGTGCTCTCCAAAGGCCCAGGGGGCGTTTCAGAAAGCAATCCCGGAGTCGGCTGCCGGCGTGAATTTCACCTATCCTCTGACCGGCCACCATTCCAGATGCAAGCTGAAAGAGGCGGAGGCTCTGGGCGCAGACTTCCTCAAGCAGTGGCTGGGATGTGATACCATCGAGCAGGCCAGAGCACTGGACGCCGGATTTATTGAGAAAAAATTTCTGGAATCCGGCTTGGCCATGGGGCCTGTGGTGGATGGGGTCTACCAGGTGGATGACAGCTCGGAGATCATCCGGAAGGGCCGCATGATGCAGGTGCCGATTATGACGGGAAATACCACAAACGAATTTGTGGTTGGCCCCGGAAGCCAGAATGCCGCAGAGGCGGAGCAATGGGTACGGGAGAATTTTGGCCCATATGCGGCGGAGTATTTGGATATCTGCAAACGTCTGGCAGAGGAAAAAAGGATTCCTCTGGCAGAGGCGGTTTCTGTCGGCACCTTTGAGCTGGGGGTTCAGTTGGCGCTGGAGTGCCTCAAGGAGCAGGGAAGAGCACCTTATTACTACATTTTCGGGCCAACGATTCCGGGGGACAATGCAGGTGCATTCCATTCTTCGGATCTGTGGTTTGAGTTTGAAACGCTGATGCGTTCCTGGAGACCCTTTGACGGACATCACTATGACCTGGCCCGGAAGATGTGCAATTACTGGACGAATTTTGCAAAAACCGGTGATCCAAACGGAAAAGACCGGGATGGCAGCCCCATGCCCCAGTGGACGCCCTTCACAAAGGAGAACCCTCAGAATATGCAATTCTTTGATGAAGTATCGATGTCCAAAGGTGCATATAGCGAAAAACGAGCCTTTTTGCTGAGAATCAATCAAAAATAATAGAAAAGGAGTTGACAACTTTGCTGCGTATTACGAACACTGAATACGGCATGGTCGCCGGTCAACCGGGAACAGATGCCAGAATTACGGTGTTTAAGGGAATTCCCTTTGCTGCGAATACCTCCGGAGAAAACCGGTGGCGTCCGCCTCAGAAGCCCAAAAGCTGGGACGGAATTCGGCACTGCGATTCATTTGCGCCCATTACGATGCAAAAGACCCCTGGGGAAAATCCAAAAGCATTTTACTCCAAGGAATGGCACGTGGATCCGGAAGTGCCCATGAGCGAGGATGGGAGCCTGGTTGTCAATATATGGACACCCGCCAAAACCGGAAAAGAGAAGATGCCGGTTATGGTCTGGATTTTCGGCGGCGGACTTCAGGAGGGCTATGCCCATGAGATGGAGTTCGATGGGGAACGGATCGCTGCGCGGGGCGTGGTGTTCGTCAGCGTTGCCTATCGGTTGAATGTTTTCGGTTTTCTGGCGCATCCGGATTTGACGGCAGAGAATCCGGAAGCACCTACCAATTTCGGTCTCCTGGACCAGAAAGCCGGTATCGAATGGGTAAAACGGAATATCGAAAATTTTGGCGGTGATCCCGAAAATATTACCATCATGGGTCAGTCTGCCGGCGGTGTAAGCGTGTTTTCCCATATGTGCTCGCCGCAGACCGGGGGCATGTTCCAGAGAGCCATAATCCAGTCCTCTGCCGGCGGAAGCCTGCTTCCGGTATATCCAAAGACCCGGTTTGCACCGGCGCCTACGCTGAAGGAGGCAGAGGCGCAGGGCGTGCGATTCCTGGAGGAGTATTTGGGAGTACATACCATCGAAGAGGCCAGGAAACTGGATGCAGCCTTTATCCGGGATAAATGCGTAGAATCCGGGCTGTGGTTCGCACAGGTCACAGACGGGAAATTTATGGTGGAGTCCATTACGGAAGGCATACTTCTGGGGCATACGCACCCGATACAGCTGTTGATCGGCTATACGGAGGATGAGATGCTCCAGGGCGTGGCGGAGGGCACGGACGAGCAGGTGAGGGCCTGGATCGATGAGAATTTCGGGCCCTATGCGGAGGAATATCTGCAGGCTTGCCGGGAACGGGCGGAGAGACTGCAGATTCCCCTGGGAGAGGCATCCCTTGTCAATCCCAATGAAAACAGCACCAGAATTGCGGCTTACGCACTCAGCAGACAGGGAAGAAAGGTGTATGCCTATGCCTTTGATCCCACCATCCCGGGAGATGACGCGGGATCCTTCCATTCGTCAGACCTGTGGTTCTCCTTTGAGACACTGATGAAATGTTGGCGCCCCTTCAATGGGCATCATTATGACTTGGCCAGACAGATGTGCAACTATTGGACCAATTTTGCCAGAACAGGTGATCCCAATGGACTCGATTCGGATGGAAAGCCGATGGTGCAGTGGACGCCCTTTACGGAAAAGAGCCCACTGGTACTTCACCTTTACGATGAAATTGCAATGGAAAAGCCGGAGGAAGCCGACAAGAAGCGAGAGGTTATGCTTCGCAGCAATCAGGAGGCCTATACGGCACAGATGGGAGGAAAATAATGCTCCGAACAACGCAAACAGAAAATGGCAGAGTTGCCGGTTTGCCGGGAACGGATGCCAGAATTACAGTGTATAAGGGAATTCCTTTTGCAGCAGATACATCCGGAGAGAACCGTTGGCGACCACCTCAGCCTGCGAAGGACTGGGAAGGAACCCGGGAATGCTATGCGTTTGGCCCAATCCCAATGCAGAAGACACCGGGAGAGGATCCCAATGCGTTCTATTCCAAGGAATGGCACGTAGATCCGGAGGTTCCCATGGGGGAGGACTGCCTGCGTGCAAACATCTGGACCTCAGCCAAAACCGGAAAAGAGAAAATGCCCGTTATGGTATGGATTTTCGGAGGCGGTTACAAAGAGGGATATCCGTTTGAAATGGAGTTCGATGGCGAGAGAATTGCATCGAGAGGCGTTGTTCTGGTGTCCATCGGATATCGGCTGAACTGCTTTGGCTTCCTGTGCCATCCGGAGATCACAGCAGAGAATCCGGATGCACCGGCAAATCTGGGACTGCTTGACCAGAGATACGGTATCGAATGGGTGAAGCGAAATATCGCGAACTTCGGCGGCGACCCGGAAAATATAACGATTTTCGGCCAGTCTGCCGGAGGCGGCAGTGTTACCTACCACCTTTGCGCCCCCGGAAACGATGGCCTGTTCCAAAAGGCAGTTGTCCAGTCCTTTGGCGGCATTACACCGGTGTTTCCGCCGTCGGCATTCCCAAAGAACAAAACCCTGCGGGAGGCGGAAGAGATTGGCCGAAGATTTTTCGAGGAGAGCTTGGGTGTAAAAAGCCTGGCGGAGGCACGGAAGCTGGATGGAAAGTGGATCCTCCAGAAATTTCTGGAAACGGGACTCTGGCTGGAGGTCGTCATTGATGATAAGTACGTTACCGGAGAGTTCTCGGATGCCATATTGGACGGAAAGATGATGCGTGTCCCCATGATCGTCGGCCATAATACGGGGGAATCCGTTTCGGCGCCAGACCGCTTTGGGCCGATGGATTCTCTGAAAAAGGAGCACATAACCTTGGAGGACATTCAGGACTGGCTGAACCGGAACATGGGAAAATACGGCGCAGAGTACCGGGAGATCTGCCGGAAGACGGCTGCGGACGAGCGCATAGAGTCGCTGAATGATGCCTTGGCCCTGAATGCCAGTGAGCTCCGGGTTGGATTGCTTGGAAAGGTTTGCCAGGATCAGCATCGTCCGATCTACACCTATGCATTCGGGCCTACCATACCGGGGGATGATGCAGGCGCGTTCCACTCCTGCGATCTGTGGTTCGAGTTCGAGACGCTGATGAAATGCTGGCGGCCCTTTGACGGGCATCACTATGACCTGGCCCGAAAGATGTGCAATTATTGGACGAATTTTGCTAAGACAGGGGACCCGAATGGAAAGGACGCCGATGGTACGCCCATGCCCCAGTGGGATCCGTATACGGAGGTTCCAGCGCGAATGGAGTTCTTTGATCAGATTCACCTGCGAAAAGGTGATTTGTCTCCCCAGATGCAGTTTCTGTATGAAATTAACCTGCGGGAGCTAAAAAATAGGAAACAGGAGGAGTAAAAAATGCTGAGAATTGCTAAGACAGAAAGTGGTATGGTTCAGGGCCTGCCCGGTGCGGACGTCCGGAACACAGTTTACAGAGGCATCCCCTTTGCGGCAGATACTTCCGGAGAAAACCGCTGGCGTCCGCCGCAGCCGCCGAAGAGTTGGGATGGAATCCGCAAATGCTATGAATTTGCCCCCATTACGATGCAAAAAGTTCCCGGAAAAGATCCGGAGGCATTTTACTCCAAGGAATGGCACGTTGAGCCGGAGATTCCAATGAGCGAAGATGGAAGCCTGTGCCTGAACATCTGGACACCTACGAAAACGGGAAAAGAAAAAATGCCCGTTATGATCTGGATTTTCGGCGGCGGCCTGCAGGAGGGCTACTGCCATGAGATGGAGTTCGATGGGGAGAGCTTTAATCGGCGCGGAGTTATCCTTGTGACGATTGCCTACCGGGTGAATGTTTTCGGCTTCCTTGCCCATCCTGAACTGACTGCTGAAAATCCGGAAGCACCTACGAATTTTGGCCTGTTGGATCAGAAGGCCGGCATTGCGTGGGTCAAGCGGAATATTGAGAATTTTGGTGGCGATCCCGAGAATATTACCATTTTTGGCCAGTCTGCCGGCGGCGGCAGCACGCTGTATCACTGCACCTCTCCTCAGACCAAGGGCCTGTTCCAGAAGGCAATTGCGGAATCCGCCGGCGGCGTGAAGCTGGTTCACCCGGATGTATTCCTCCCCGTGGCAGCGGAGCTGAAGGAGGCGGAAGCAATTGGTGAAAAGTTTGTCCGGGAGGTTCTCGGCTGCAGCTCCATTGCGGAGGCCAGAAAACTGGATGCAAAATTCATCGAGGAAAAGTACATTGAGAGCGGCTTGTCTATGCAGGCGGTCATCGACAACAAATATGTGTTCGGACAGTCTTACGATCGGGTTCTTGCGGATGAAATCAATGACATTACGCTGATGTTCGGCAACACGACCGATGAGTTTAAGCTGGCCCCCGGCGATGATGTTGAAGGCTGGGCCAAGAAGCTCTTTGGAAACGAGAAGGATGCTGAGGAGTACCTGGAGATCTGCAAGAAAGCGGCAAAGGGCGATCCTGTTGCCTTGAAGAAGGAGGCATCCATCTGCGGCTTTGACATTAACGCGAAGATGTCCGCCACGGTGATGGCTACCCATGGCCGGAAGTATTATTACTACGTGTTCGGGCCCACAATTCCGGGTGACAATGCAGGTGCGTTCCACTCTTCTGACCTGTGGTTTGAGTTCGAGACCCTCATGAAGTGCTGGCGGCCATTTGATGGGCATCACTATGATATTTCCCGGAAGATGTGCAACTATTGGGCCAACTTTGCAAAGACCGGCGATCCCAACGGGTATGATGCGGACGGCGTTCCCATGCCGCAGTGGCGTCCGTTTACACTGGAGGATCCCTGCACGATGTACTTTAAGGATCAGGTTTATTCGGACAACAAGCCCTTTGACGGGAAGACCAGGTATCTGGTGGATAAAAATCTGGCGGAGTACAAGTACTAAGAGGTGTTGCCCGGGGAAACCCGGGCAACAAGAGCGGAGGAAACGAGACGATGCAAGAGAAAAAGAACACATCGACGCTGTGGACGGGCACGTTTATTTTGCTCATCCTTCTGAACCTGCTGAATGGTATGGTAGGACAGATGACAGTTCCGCTGGTGGCAAAGTTTTCCTATGCCCTGACACCGGATCTGACTCTGGCCTCTACGGTGGCGGGACTGATGTCGCTGATGTCCCTGTTTATCTGTCCTGTTGCAGGTGTGCTTTCTGACCGCTTGAACAGAAAAAAGCTTCTGCTGATTACCATGGCCGGTTATGGCCTATCCATTTTGCTGCACGCATTGGCCTATGATGTGCGGGTGCTGATTTTGCTGCGGCTCATTACCGGCGCATTCTTCTCTGTCAGCGGTGTCACGATGATTGCATTTTCATCGCTGTATGTGCCGCGGGAACGGCTTGGCGAGGGCATGGGATATATTACCCTGGCGACCATCCTGGCACAGGCCGTTGGCCCGGCTGTGGGGCTGGAATTGGTTGGAAAGCTGGGCTATCAGCTGACCTTTGCCGTGTCCGGCATCATTGCGCTGGCAGCGGCGGCTGTGATCCTCATTCTTCCCTACCAGAAGGAGGAGGTTCGGGTCGAGCGGAAGAAATTCGCATTCCGTGATGTATTTGCCATGGAGTTTTTCGGCTTTATGCTGCTGGCAGCGCTGTTCAGCTCCGGAAACGGCATGGTGTCCACCTATCTGGCGATCCTGGCGGACGAGAGACGGATTCCCAACATTGCCCTTTTCTTTACGGTCTATTCTGTCTGCCTGGTGCTTCTGCGGCCCATGACAGGAAAACTGCTGGATAAGCGGGGGGTATATGTTATCCTGCTGCCGTCTGTCCTGTTTGCGGCGCTGGGAATGGTGTTTATCGGCGTTGGATACACATTGCCAATGATGATTGCGGCAGGCGTTTTCAAGGCCATGGGACAGGGCTCCGGGATTCCGTCTCTGCAGGCCTATGCCGTAAAAAGTCTGGATAAGGAGCGGAGCGGCGTGGCGGTGAGCACCATTATGATCGGCCAGAATGTGGGAAATGCATTGGCGCCTATTGCCGGAAGCTTTTTTGTAAAGTCCTTTGGATATGAAGGAATGTTCTGCGGGTTTGGCGCCGTAATGCTGGTTGGCGGACTGATCCTTTTGCTGTGCCAGTACAAAAAGGGAAAAGGAAAGTGAGGGAACAAAATGTCATCTGTTCGGGATATTGATGAATTGCTGCAGCGTTTTCAACGGGAGGGAATCCCGGGCTGTGCGCTGCACATTGCGCAGCGGGGAAAGACGATTTATGAGGGGTATGTCGGATATTCCGATGTGGAGCAGAAAATTCCGGTTTCCGATGCATCCCTGTTTCGCCTTGCTTCTATGTCCAAGATACCGCTGTATACACTTCTGATGATGCTCTATGAACGGGGCCTGTTTATGATGGAGGATCCCATTGGCAGGTACTTGCCGGAGTGGAAGGAAAGCCGCAAGTTTGTGAAAGGGCCGGACGGAGAGCTCGTTGCGGTACCAACGGAAAGACCAATCACAATGGCGGATGTGCTGACAATGCGCTGCGGTTTGCCGTACTGCAACAGCAAGGCACCATCGGATGATCCCACCGTTCGTTCCATGCAGCAATGCATGAAGCCCTTGTGGGAGAAGGGTCACTTCACGGTTCAGGAGCATATTGCGGCAATGTCTGGGGCGGTTCTGGCGTTCGAGCCGGGGACACATTGGATGTATGGCTTCTCCAGTGAAATTGCTGCGGCACTGGTCGAAAAGCTGACGGATATGCCGATCGATGAGGCATTTCGCAGATACTTGTTTGATCCGCTGGGAATGGGAGACACCCGCGCCCGTTTCTTCGGGGATGCTCAGGAACGGATGGTAAAGCTGTATGCCTGGGATGCGGAACGAAACCTGATTCCTACTACGGTTCCATTTGATGAAAAGCATTTACCCGGGGAGGCACATGAAACGGGGTGGGCACGGCTGTTCTCAAGTGCGAAAGATTTCTCCAAGATCATGCAGATGCTGGCAAACGGCGGAACCTACGATGGCGTAAGCATTATGGGGCGCAAGACCATAGACCTGATGCGCGCCAACGCGCTTACGGCATCTCAGATGGAAGAGCTTTACAGACGGGATCCCTTCAGCAAGGGCTATGGCTATGGCTGCGGTGTACGGACGCTTGTGGATCAACAAAAGGCCGGCCATAATGGCTCGCTTGGAGCCTTTGGCTGGACAGGCGGCTTCGGTACATGGTGCGAAGCGGACCCGCAGGAGGGAATTTCCATTGTCTATATGCATAACCTGATGCACCGACTGCCGGCGGAGGAGCGATTCCAGCATCTGCGTGTTCGGAATGCTGCTTATGGCTGCGTGAAGTAACGCCGGATCCGGAACAAAGGGAAATAGACCAACAAAACAGTATCTTGATTATCTTGTTTCAACATATACGGATACATCTCAAGCATACGGAGTCCTGCAAAAGCGAATGATTCCAAACAGTTGTCCTTGAATGGAAAAGCTATTGGAGCCAAATATTAGACAGATGTATTGCAGTCAATGGCTCTCTAAGTTTGCGTCAAACATCCAGAATTTCCGCCTCTTTTGACCACAACCCCGACCACTATCACAATGCAAACACGGTAAAAGAAATGGACAGAATATTACAAAAACATCCATTTATAAAAACAGAATGGACTGTTTGAGCCTTAAAAAGTTATAATAAACATTCCTAACAAAATTCGAATCCACCTTCCCCCACCAGAAAAAGAGCATCACCGTTAGGTGGTGCTCTTTTTAGCGTGGGAATCGGGAAGTTGGAATCGAACCCACGCAAATCCAATATGGCTTTGCAGCACAAGGCCGTCCATCATCTCCGGGCAGGAGATGATGGACGGCCTACACAGGGGAAGGGGCCAGAGGCCTGGGAGGTCAGGGCTTCTTCGGTTTACGCCGAAAGGCGGCTTGCCCAATCAAGGCCCCATAGGCACAGACGGCGGCGATGGAACAGAACATATATAGGGTGTTTGTTCCGGCGACAAACTCATAGAGCAGAAATGCGAACACAATGCCGCCAGCCGCCTTGGCAGGTATGCCGTTTTCGTCTTCCACTGTGGCTGCGCCTAGGGCAGGCGTTTTCCGGTTCCCGGGTCGAAGAAATGGAGATATTTGGGGCTTAGCTGGAAGTGCAGCACCTGCCCGCGAAGAGGCAGAGGCGTGTCAGAGGGGAGAACGGCGCGCAGGGGTGTACCGTCTGCATCCAGGCTCAGGTGGAGCTCCCCATCTGCCTGAAGAGCCTGGGTCACCTGAGCGGGGAAGCCATTGGCAGACAGCACCAGGTGTACCGGGCGGAAGCCTGCATCAACGGTTTGCCCCGGGGGACAGTTCACGGCATAGTGCTGCCCCAAAATATGGACAAAGCTCCGGCCGTTTTCGGACTGTACCGGCAGCTTTTCAAGGAAATTCATGGGAGGCTCTCCCACAAATTCGGCTACAAAGCGATCTTCCGGAGTGTTGAAAATCTGGGCGGGCGTACCGAATTGACGCAGCATTCCGTCCTTCATCACGGCAATCCGGGTTCCGAGGGCAAGGGCTTCCCGCTGGTCGTGGGTCACATAGAGAAAGGTTGTGCCCAGCGTTTCGTGCAGCTGACGAATAACCTGCCGCATCTGAACCCGCAATGCCGGGTCTAGATTGGAGAAGGGCTCGTCCATGAGAAACAGCTTCGGTCTGCGGATCACGGCCCTGCCGATGGCAACCCGCTGCTGCTGGCCGCCGGAGAGCTCCTTGGGGCGGCGGTCCAGGAGCTTGGTCAGGTACAGCGCCTGGGCAACCTCCCGAACCCGCCGGTCCAGCTCATCCCGGGGGACCCGCTGATTTTTCAGGGTGAAGGCCAGATTGTCATAGACGTTCAGGTGGGGATACAGGGAATAATTCTGAAAGACCATGGCAATATCCCGCTGTTCCGGCGGAAGGGCGTTGATAACCTTCCCGTCCATGCGGATCTGCCCGTTTATGGGGCTGTCCAGCCCGGCAATCAGGCGCAGCAGCGTGGACTTCCCGCAGCCGGAGGGCCCCAGCAGCACGGCAAATTCGCCGTCTGCTATGTGCAGAGAGAATTTTTGCAGGGCGATGACGCCCTCGTTGGTGGTATAGGGGCTTTGCTTTTCCCGCTCCAGAGCTTCCTGCGCCTTCTTTCGGCCCAGCAGGCCGCCGGGCTTTGTGAAGGGGTAGATCATGAGCAGGTCGTCTAATTCCAGTTCAGCCATGGGCAGTCTCCTTATTGCTTGGTGTCTGCCTCCAGGGCCTTTGCCTGCTCCAGATTGGAGGGTTCGGCTGCCTGGGGTAGATCGTCATCGGCACCTTCTGCGTCCGGCTCGGAAAGCTGCTGAGCCTCCTGGAAGGCAGAAAAGGCCTTTTCTATGGGCCCTGCGGCCAGGTCCATCCATACCGCAGGCAGAATCAGTGCCAGCAACGGATTGAAGTCAACGAGAAAGGCGACAAGCAACAAGAGCACCAGCAGCAGCAGGTTCGCCAGGGGGTGCCCCATGGCGAAATACAGCGCGAGGCGTACCATCGTGCCCAGTCCCCCCTGAAAACGGGACAGTACCGGCCCGGCCCACAGCACCATGCAGCACAGCGCCAGGGCAAGAACGCAGCCGATGAGGAAATAGGCAAGGGCCCAGCCGTGGACGGCGTTGTGATAGCCAAAGTACAGGCAGTACCCCAGAATGCCGCCGAAAACCAGGGCGAAGAGGGTCAGCGGAATGCCCTGACGCAGATTCCCTGCCCAGGTCTTCCAGAAGTCGTGGGCGACACCGGAGCCGCTGCCGCGAATGATTTTCACGGTTGTGTGGTAGAGGGCGGCACAGGCGGGCAGCACGGTGATAACCGGCAAGGAGCCCAGAATCCAGAAAAAACTGACAATCATCATATTGGCGATGCGGGTCAGAACCCGCATAATGCCGCCTTCATAGCTGAAAACTCCCATAAAAACAAAACCTCACAATTTGGGATTCCCTGCCGGAATCCCAGCAGGCTGCCTTAAAGATCGATGGCAAAGGGAAGGGCCGGATGCTCTGCGCTGTTGAAAAGCGTAACGGTGCAGTAGTCCACGATTGCGTATTCCAGGTGCACCCGATCGGAAGCCTTCAGTGTTGGAACGGAGATCGTCAGGGTGTCTCCTTGGGCGGTGCAGGTGCAGGGCATCTCAACTGCGTTGACCGTGAGACGCAGGGGCGTTTCCCCGGGGCGAAGGACCAGACCGCGGCCACAGTCCGAGAACCAGATGTCGATTCGGCCGTCCTGTTTCCGGGCGCCGAGCACCTGGGGCGGGTCACTGAGAAGGTCCTGACCGTAAACGTGGTGCAGTGCCTGCCAGGCCAGACGCCTGCCCACAGGCTCTTTATGCTTGGGGTGAATCTCATAGGGCATTCCCACATCCATGGCGCAAATCAGCCAGGCCTGCTCGCTGCCCCGGATAGCCTGCTCCTGGGCTTGACGGATGGGAACATAGTCCAGCGGATTCCAGCCGCCGGGATTCTTAAAGCCGGGCAGCTGCACCAGCAGGAAGGGAAGCTCCTGCTTCCAGGAATCCCGCCAGCAGCGGATCATGTTGGACAGAAGCGCTCTGTGCAGCTGGGGATAGTTGGTGTCTTCCTCTCCCTGATACCACAAGAAGCCCCGGATGGAATAGGGAATGACCGGCGCAAGCATGGTGTGGTACAGGGTTGTGGCGGAAAAGGGAGAGAAGGGGGCGTATTTTGTCCGGCGGAACCGGGCAATTTCCTCGGCAGGCGGCGTAAAGCTGGAAGGGGCTTCGATGGGGGTTTCCATCATGCGGTCCAGCGCGGCCAGAGCCTCGGGGGTGTTTCGCTGCTGGTTGGTCTGCCGGTAGACCTCCAGCTCCTGCTCCAGATCCAGCTCCAGGGTTTTCCGGCGCAGTTCCAAATAGGTTCCCGTGGAACCGGTGAGATAGTCCTCGGTCATCCAGCAGCTGGCAGAGGTGCCGCCCCAGGTGCAGTCTATCACGCCAACGGGAACTCCGTCAAGCTTTTTGGAGAGCTCTTTTTGAAAATAGTAGCCAACGGCGCTGAACCAAGGGAGATTTTCCGCATCGGCAGTGCGCCAGAAGCCCTGCTGGCGCAGGTCCTTGTCCTCATCCTCCTGGGGATAGGAAATTTTCGGGCAGCAGTAGTAGCGCAGGTCCGGGTTTGCGGGCAGTGCATAGGCCTGCTGGCGCTGGTCGTCGTATTTCATGAGAAATTCCATGTTGGACTGGCCGCCGGCCAGCCAGACTTCACCGATGCATATATCCCGGCAGCAGCACTGCTCCTCGCCGCTCTGAGCTCTGAGCTCCAGCCCCCGGGCGGTATCCATCGGCGGAAGAACGGCTTCCCAGCGCCCATGGGAATCGGCACAGACCTGGACATCAGAAGCCCCAAGATGAATGCTTACATGGGCATTGGGCTTGCCGGTGCCCCAGAGGTGAAGCTCGGTTCCACGCTGCAGCACAGCGTGGTCCTGAAAAATAGGTGCAAACTGTAGCATAAAATAGCCTCCTGTTTAGAATCAATAAACCGGGAACCCGTGCACTGCACGGATTCCCGGTGTTTGCAATGCACAGAGAAATCAGCCTTTCACGCCGCCGACGACCATGCCCTTGACCAGCTCCTTCTGAATGAAGGGGTAGACCAGAAGAATGGGGAGAATGGCGATGATGGCAATGGCCATTCTTGCGCTTTCCGTCGGCAGGGATTTGTATGCCAGTGCGGCACCTTCCGCTGCGGCGGAGCTGGATTTCAGGAATGCGATGCTGTCCATCAGTTTTTTCAGATAGACCTGAATGGTGTAGAGCTTGGTATCGGAAATGTAGTACATACCGTTTGTCCAGTTGTTCCAATAGCCAATGGCGGCGAACAGGCCAACCGTGGTCATGACGGGCTTGGACAGGGGAACCATGATCCGGGTGTAGATCCGCATATCGTTGGCACCGTCCAGCCGGGCGGCTTCTACAATTTCATAGGGAATGTTGGCGGAGAAATAGTTGCGGACCATCAGGATATTCATGGCGCTCAGCAGAGAGCCGGGGAGAATGTAGGCCCAGATGGTGTCCTTGATGTGGAAGAACTGAGTCCAGACGATGTAGGTGGCGGTCAGGCCGCCGTTGAACATGACGGTAAAGAAGGCAAAGAAGGCGAAGAAGTTGCGGCTCTTGAAGTCCTTGCGGCTCAGGGGGTAGGCAAACAGACTGGTGAGCACCAGGTTGCCCAGGGTGCCGAAGACGGTGACCAGAATGGTCAGCGCGTAGCAGCGGCCAATGGTATAGCGCTTGACCCAGAGGAAATCATAGGCAGCGCCCGTGAATTCCTTGGGGAGGAAGCTGTAGCCGTATTTGCTCAGGGCTGCTTCGGAGGAGAAGGATACGGAGAGCATCAGGAAGAAGGGGATGATGCAGTAGACGGCCAGCAGAGCCATCAGCACCATGGAAAACCGATGGAAGGCTACCTCGTCCTTGATATGACTGACAGTAGAAACTTTCTCTTTCATGTGATCACCTCATTAGAACAGTGCGCTGTCTTCGTCTACCAGCTTGACAACGGCGTTGGAAATCATCACAAGGATGAAGCCGAGGACTGCCTGGAACACGCTGGCGGCGGAGGACATGCCCACATTGTTCATTTCCAGCAGAGCCCGATAAACATAGGTATCGATGGTCTGGGTGGTTTTGAAGATCATGCCGGAGTTCAGGGGCACCTGATAGAACATACCGAAATCGGAGTTGAAGATCTTGCTGATGGACATCAGCAGCATCAGGGTAATCATGGGCTTCAGCAGGGGCAGGGTGATGGAGAAAATCTGCCGCAGCTTGCTGGCGCCGTCGATTCTGGCGGATTCATAAAGTCCCTTATCAATGCCGCCGATGGAGGCCATATAGATGATGGAGCTTTGGCCGGAGCACTGCCAGAAGTGGACAATGGTCAGAATCAAGGGCCAGTATTTGGCAGTTGCGTACCAGTTAATGGGATTGTCCTTGAAGAGCGTGTGGTTCAGATAGCCGAAATTGGTGCTCAGGAAGGCATAGACGATGTAGGAAAGAATAACGGCCGAGACCATGGAGGGGAAGCAGATGATGGGCTGAATTGCCTTGGCGGCGGGGCTCTTGGAGATTTCCGCCATGCAGATTGCAATGAACAGGGCAATCACAAGACCGAGGAAGATCCAGACAATGTTGTATAGCAGCGTATTGCGGATCATAATGGCCGCATCCTTGGTTGCGAACAGAAATTCAAAGTTTTTCAGGCCGCACCAGGGGCTCTTGAAGATGCCGATGGAGAAATTGACCTTCTTGAAGGCAAGCAGGATGCCGAACATGGGAAGGTAGTTGTTGCAGATGAGGTAGACAATGCCCGGCAGCATCATCAGGTAAAGCGGGAGGGTTCGGCGAAAGGCTTCCTTGCGGCGGGCTTTCTTTTTGGCTGCCAAAAGGCCATCGTATTCCGATACGGTCGGCGAATTTTTAGACATAACTCCTCACTCCTTTTTGGAATAGTGTTATTTTAGCGAAGATATGCGCATGGAGCATTCAAAAAAGTACAGTATCTTTTTCTTTTTGTGCGGCTGTTTTGAGAACAGGATTGAAGTAAAAATGGCCGCCGGCAGGGAGCCAACGGCCATTTTGAAAGGGGTCTTACTTGGTTGCCAGCCAGGCGTCAACCTGGGACTGGTACTCGGCAATGATGTCGTTGATGCCGGCCTCTTCCAGATCGGACAGGAACTGAGGCAGAACCTCATCGGGGTTCACATCGCCGTAGGTCAGAGGCTTAAAGTACTGGTTGTAGACGTTGCTGACGGCTGCAACCTGGGTGCTGACCTTTTCGCTGGAGGGCATGAAGCCAAACAGGGGAGGATACCAGGCTTCGTCCAGCAGCTCCTTCATGAATGCCTTGTCGGACTCGGAGGTGTTGCCATCGAAGCCGTACAGCAGGAACTGGTTGCCGAAAGCGCCGCAGGTGTACAGGGCGGTGTAGGGCACGGTGTTGATGCTCAGACCCTCGGGATACTGGATGGAGGTATGATCAGCATTCCACTCCCAGCTCTCGCCTTCCAGGCCGTAGATCAGGGCATTGGCCACGACCTCATCGGTCCAGATCAGGTTCAGCATCTTGGCAGCGGCAGAGGGGTTCTTGGAGGTGTAGGGGATGCCGTAGGTCAGGGTATTGGTGGACATATCGGACCGGCCGATTTCCACGGACTTGAAGGTAGCGCCGTAGGTGTTGTTCATGGTGAACATCTGGTCAACGGTCTCAATGCTGTAGGCATGGCCCATGACAACGCCCTTGGAGGAGCCGGACATAACCAGTGCATCGTGGGACTGGGTGTTGGTAGAGCCCTCGGGATCGGAGTAACCGGCCTGGCGGTGCTGGTAAGCCAGCTCAACGCCTCTCTTGAAGGAATCGGTTGCGAAGTAGTTTACCAGCTGGGTGCTGTCACCAACGGTGGCGGTATAGGTGCCGACAACGGAGGTGTGATCCTCAAAGCTGGTCAGGTTGATAAACTGGTTGTTGAAGACCTCGAAGGTCTCATCGGGATACTTGGCCTTCATGGCAGCCAGAGCCTCGGTCAGGGTGTCCAGGTCATGAACCTTGCTCATGTCGTAGGCATCGCCGTAGGCTTCGTCGTAGATGTACTTCCAGCTCAGAACCTGGCCCTTGTAGCAGGGAATTGCATAGACGGTTCCGTCGATGGTGCCGCAGGCCAGCCAATCCTTGATGACGTCGACGGCGCCCTTCAGTTCGTTATCCAGGTAGGGAGTCAGGTCGGTGAAGTAGCCGTTGGTGACGGCGGTGGGCAGGTCGCCCATGGTATAGACGATGTCCCAGGTGGCGCCGGAGGCCAGATCCATATTCATGTTGGTGGCGTAATCGAACAGGGAGATGAACTGAAGATCCAGTTCAAAATCGGTGATGCCCAGATCGTCCCGCAGGTGGGCGTTGATGAAATCCTGAACCTTCTGAATCTCGGTTTCATTGGGGAAGGCCTGCATGGTGGGGAAGCCCAGCTTTACCTTGTAAACTTCTCCGGTGGCAGCAGGGGAATCGGACTTCCCGGCGGAGGTGGCGGCGGGCGTTGCATCGGTGGCGGCGCTGCCGGAATTGCCCGAGCAGGCGGCCAGGCTGAAGACCATAATCATGGCCAGCAGCGCGGAAAGAATCTTTTTCATAATGTTCTCCTTCTTGCTGTTTTTGCCGGCGCTTACATTCCCTTGCCGGTGTCTATATCTTGCCACTTTTTCGGCAATTTGTCTTTCGATTTTCTTTCGACTGCGTTTCAAAATGTGCATTCTCACAAAAACACAATTCTCACAATTGCAATTTTGTAAGCTGGACTTTCAAAAAAATACGGTGGCCATCTGGAGGCGGCCACCGTATTTTTGGCGCTCAGGGGGTATTTTCCAAAAGAAATTCGATGACGGCAAGAGCCTCGTCCAGATGCTCACACCGGGAGACGATGCCAACGGCCACAGGGCCGCTATAGTAGCCGCCGGTGTGCAGGGGAGAGCCGGATTCCAGCAGAATCCCACCGATTTTTTCCTGCCCGTCCTCCGTGGTGTAGCGGATCAGCCGCTCCGGATGGTCCTGCTGCAATTGCTGGGGCAGCAGCAGACCGAGGTTTTCAAAGCCGTCCTGGTCTGTATAGCGCTGGAATACCTCAGGATTTGCTGCAAACAGGTCCATGTCGCCCATGGTAAATTGGGCGAAGAGAACCTGAATGGTTGCCACATCCTCTTCTGCCAGCTCTGCGGCATTGGTATAGGTCAGGGTGGTGTCCACGCGAACCTGAGGGGACTTCCACCCGCCTGCCTGGAGGGCCTGACTGAAAAGGGTGCTGTCGCCTTCCTGGGCATTGACCAAAACCGCATTCAGATCGATTTTCCCGGGACCGGCATTGTAGCACAGGGTGTAAATCAGCATGGCCGCAGCCAGAAGCACCGCACCGATGGGGAGCTTATAGTAGTCCCAGAAATATTGCAGCCTCTGACAGCGGTTCAGAGTGCGCAGCTTCTCCTTTTCGGATTGTAAAAAATGACGGAGCTTTTCCATGGCTATTCTCCTTGCCGGGTGCCCCCGGCGGTGCTTCTCCAGTCAACGGGAGGAAGTCCGGTAAATTTATGGAAGACTGTGGAGAAATAGGAGATATTTTCAAAGCCAACCTCACAGGCAATCTCGCTGACGGTTTTGGTGGTGCTGAGCAGAAGCCGCTTGGCTTCCTCCACGCGGCGCTCGTTGATGTATTCCCGCAGGCTCATGCCGGTTTCGCTGCAAAAGCGTTTGGAAAGGTAATTGGGCGTGATAAAGGCCACGTTGGCCAGCTCTTCCCGGTTGATGTTCTCCCGAAAATGGTCCTTAATGTATTGCTTGACCACGGTGATCACGTCGGAATTGTCGGAGCCCGCATCCAGCACGCTGACGGCCCGGTCATACAGGCCCATGGCGTAGCGCAGGGCATCGTTCAGGGAGCGCTCTGCGTAATGGTCCAGATCCCAGAATTTCCCGTCCCGGAACAGCTCGTGGGGATGAACCCGGTTGTCATGCAGCAGGGTATAGAAGCACTGCAGCAGGTCGTGATGGAATACGGTTATTTGATTGCTGGTGTTTTTGCGCCCGCTGGAAATTTGTGTCAGGAAGGCTTGAATCAGCTTCTGGTAGCCGGTGCGGTCCCGTTCCTGAACCCTGGCGATGAGCGCTTCCGTATTCAGGTGGGCCATAGGCTCCTGGACGGCTTCCTGTGCCAGCTCCTGCATGGTGACGACCTGACCGGCACGCAGAAGGCATTTGCGCTGGGCGTTTACAAGCACGGTGCTGGTCTCGGCCAGCTTGTAGAGGCTCTCTGCATCGGAAATCAGGCAGAAGGGGCTGACCTCCATATGGGTCATGCAGATTTGCACGAACCGCCTGCACCGGCGGTTCAGCTCCTCCGGGGAAAAGGCACCGCCCGGAATCAGCAGGGTAACGCGGTTGAAGCACTCGCCGTTGTCCTCCAGACAGCAGTCAAAATCCGTCCGGCCGGTAATGGCCTCCTGGGCCAGAAAGGTGAAGGAATACCCGGCCAGCTCTCTGCTCCAGCCGGCATTGTAGGCGCTTGTCATATCAGCGCTGACCAGCACCTGCCGCCAGGGGGAGGACAGGTCCAGACGCACCCGCTCCCGGCGCATGGCTGCTTCGATTTTCTCCGGAGAGGTCCCGTAAACGCCGTCCCGCAGCCCCCGCAGAAAGGCCCGGCGCACGGCAATGCGCTGATTGGCGGTGTTCTCCTTGGCGGCTTTCTCCTTGGCGGTCTGCTGAACGTCGTTGACCATCTTTTTCAGCGTGGCCTTCAGCTCGTCCATGTCCAAAGGCTTCGTCAGGTAGTTTACAGCGCCGTAGCGAATGGCCTCCCGGGCATACTCAAAGCTCTCGTAGCAGGTCATGAAGGCAAACTGTGCATCCAGACCGTTGGCTCGAACGAATTTCAGAACCTCCATGCCGTCGCAGAGGGGCATTCCGATGTCGCAGAGCACCAGCTCCGGCTTCTCCTTCAGAAGGAGCTCCTTGGCCGCGTTTCCGTTGTAGGCTCTGAGAATCCGGCTGATTCCCAGCTCGGCCCAATCAACCTGGTTCTGAATGACATCCAGGGTTGAAATATCGTCATCACACATCAGCAGCTTCATGTCTGTGCCGCTCCTTTCTCTGTTGTCGTGCTCGGTATCCAAATCTCCACCTGGGCGCCGCCCTCAGGAAGGTTGGACAGCCGCAGCAGGTCATCCCGCCCATAGGTCAGCATCAGGGTTCTGCGAACATTGGTCAGGCCCAGGTGCTCCTTGGGATTGGCCGGGGAAACCTCCTGACGAATCCGGTCCAGAACCTCCTGAGAAAAGCCCTTTCCATTGTCCTGCACACGAATGCGGAAGCCATGGAAATGCGCTTCCTCCACTGCCTCGCAGCAGATGCGCAGCCGGAGGGTGCTGTAGAGATCCATGGCGTGCTTAAAGGTGTTTTCCACCACCGTGAAGAGCAGCAGGTAGGGAATTTCCAATTGCTCTGCCTTGGGGTCTAAATAGGTTTCTACCTGAACGCTGTTCGGGAAGCGAATCGCCTGCATTTTCAGATAGTTGTCAATATGGGCCAGCTCGTCGGAAATAAGCACCTGCTTGCATTGCAGATTCAGCATATAGCGTATGAACTTTGCCAGAGCGGCAATGTACTTCCGGATTTCCTCATTCCGGTTCTGGTAGGTCATATTGCTGATGGTGGTAATGGCGTTCAGGTAAAAGTGAGGCTGAATCTGTGCCCGGAGCATGGTCAGCTCATCCTGGCGCTTTTGCAGCTCCCGGTCGTAGGCCTCAATGCGGAATTGGTGGATGCTGCCGACCATGGCATTGAAGCTGGCGGACAGTGCGTCAAATTCCTGATTTCCCCAGTGCTCCTCCATTCGGTAGGTCAAATCGCCGGATTTTACCCGGTCGGTTGCATCCAGCATGGTCCGTACCGGCCTGGAAACCATTCGGTACAGGACAAAAATCAGCAGGAGAACCAGGCAGATGCACATCAGTCCCGTGGCCAGCAGCAATTTCAGAGCGGCGGTATACAGAGGGGTCGTATCGCCGGACCGAACGGCCAGCAGCAGTCGGGCATCCAGTGCGGAAGCATCGGCTTCCAGAAAACTGGCATCCCAGGCTGCCTGGGGCTGCCCATTGTCGTCCAGATGCAGATCATCGCCCCAGTCCTCTCCGGCCATATGATAAACTGCCCCATCGGAAATCAGGGCGCAGCTGTAGTGCGCACCCAGTATGTGCATTTGCTGCGTCATGTCGAAATTTGTCAGCCGCCCGAGAGCACCAACCCGGTATTTTCCCAATGTGATCACCCGGAACAGGCAGGGAGTCCCCTCAATCTGCACCAGGCTCCAGTCCTGCCCCCAAATGGAGGAAGTCGGATAGCTGCCCGCATTCAGGAATCGCTTTGCGGCGATGACATAGCTGTCCCACTCTCCACTGCTGCCGTAGTTCTGGGCGCAGATAATGGGTGGGTTTCCATCCTCTGTGAGAATAAACATGATGTCCAGGCCACTGTCAATGCCGAGCTTGTAGGTCATGAGATCAGCAAGGTTTTTGCGCAGTATGAAGCCCATAGACGGAGAGCCGGGCCGCAGCTCTGTGCTGCTATAGATGTATTTTGAGAGCTCCCGGATATGTCCGCTGAAGGTGTCCAGACGGGAGGCGAGCATGGTTTCCCAGGATTGAACGGCCCGCCGGTTTTCTATTTCGTAGGCATGGCTGAGCTCCTTGCTGTAGGAGTCACGGACCAGAATGACAAAAACGTTTAAAAAAACCAGCAGCGCAATAGAAATGGAAAAGATAATGCCGCGCCAGGAGATGGTTCCCTTTTTCATTTTCCAGACTCACCGATCTTTCTGTAGGTTTCATTTCACACATTATAGCACATTTTGCCAAACGGGTGGTAGAAGTTTTTTTTAATTATCTTTCTCGTGCTTTTAAAAATGTACACATACCTGCGGGAAAAAACAAGGAAAAGAAATGCAGAATCCACAAAATTTGAGGAAGTTTCGGAGAAATACCGGTAAAATAAATAAAAAATAGGAAAGAGAGGGCAGGCTGTGCCGGAAGGAAGGCTCAAAGAAGACTGTATGCGTTCCGGTTAGAATAAGTGCGGAAATGAAAGGAAGAAGCGTATGAAATTAGGCATCATTGCCCCTGTGGCAGAGGAGAGCTTTCGCAAAGCGCGGGACCTGGGGCTGGATTTTGTGGAATTCTGCATCAATGGTACGGACCACGGAGAGAAGATATTGGCACTGGAACAGGAAATTTTACAGTGGCGGAAGACCTACGGCGTGGATGTGGGCTCTATTGGACGGTGGAAGGCGGAGATTTTGAAGCCAGACGGCACGGTGGACCAAAGAGAGGTGGAGCTTGCCGGAGAATTGGCCCGTCTGGCCGGACGGCTTGACTGCCCCAACTATGTCTGCGGCTGCAACTACATTCCGGAGCAAAGCCTGTTTACCAACTATTCCAGGGCCATATTCTTTCTGGAGCAGGTGCTGGACGCTGCACCGGAGGGAGTAAAGGTTTCTCTGTATAACTGCCGGAAGATGAATTTCCTTAATACGGAGGAGGCGTGGAGAATCTGCCTGGGGCATTTTCCGCAGCTGGGCATTAAGTTTGATCCCTCCCACAGCCGCTATGCCGGGACGGATTATCTGGCGGAGGCTGCCAGATGGGGAGACCGCATCTACCATGTGCATTTGAAAGGCTCACTGCTGGTAAACGGAGAGCGCATTGACGATCCTCCCGCCGGATTGGACCAAACGGACTGGCGGACGCTGCTGAATATTCTGCGCGCCAAGGGCTACAACCGGAACCTGAGCATTGAGCCCCACTCCCCAGTGTGGCAGGGAGAGCTGGGCGAAAAGGGAATTGCCTATACGATTCGGTATTTTCGGGAGCTGCTGCTGTGCGGGAAGGGGGATGCGCTATGATTCGGTACGCTTGTATCGGTGCCGGAGGCATTGCAAGGAAAAAACACCTGCAAGGCTACAGCCGTCTTCCACAGGTCGAACTGGCAGCGATTTGCGATACCAACCGGGCTGCCGCGGAAGCCCTGGCCCGGGAATACGGAATCCCCCGCGTATACACAGATTACAGAGAGCTGCTTCAGGCGGAGAAGCCGGATCTGGTCAGCATCTGCACACCGAACGTCACGCATAAAGACATCACCATAGCGGCCCTGGAGCAGGGGGCCTGCGTCCATGTGGAGAAGCCCATGACCATGAATGCCGCAGAGGCCCGGGAAGTGCTGGAAGCGCAGAAAAGAACGGGAAAGCTGGTACAGGTGGGGCTGAACAAACGGTTCACGTCTGCGGCTGTCCTGCTGCGCAGACTCCTGGAGGCGGGATATTTCGGAGAAATCTATCATGTGCGCTGCGGCTGGGAACGGAACAGCGGAATTCCCGGAACAGGCAGATGGTTTACAAACCGGGCGCTTTCCGGTGGCGGCGCTTTGATCGATCTGGGAGTTCATTATCTGGACCTTGGAATGCTGGCAATGGGCTGGCCGGAACCGGAAAAGGCGGTGGGGGCACTGAGCGGCTGCTTCCTGGATGGAGGAGGCAGAATCCGAAGGGGTTACCGCAGTGCTGACGGCATCAATGACGTGGAGGATTCTGCTGCCGGCGCGGTTCGGATGAAGGACGGAAAGCTGCTGGAATATGCCTTCCGGTGGGCTGCCAATATTCAGAAAGAGACCCAGTATGTCCAGGGCCTGGGTACAAAGGCCGGGTTCCGGCTGGAGGACGACAGCTTGGAGCTCTATACCCAGCTTGGGGGGACCATGTTTCGAATGCTCCCGGATGAAAAGACTCTGCCGGAGCCGGAGAATGAGTGCGAAAGTGTGATTTGCGCCATGGAGGGGAGCTCCCCGTGCAGGGCACCGGCCGAGGAGGGAGCGCGAATTATGGAGCTGATCGACTTGATTTACGGTGCGTCCGGGCAGTGGATAGCCTAGAACAAAGCAGCCCTTGAAGCGGCGCGGGTGAGAGCAGCGGCTTCAAGG
>OMCG01000192.1_pt1 | contig 47554 bp, 50 predicted proteins | sample 1674071 | NCBI WGS metagenome assembly OMCG01 (sample SAMEA103958139, study PRJEB25191) | human gut metagenome | biome: human-associated habitat [ENVO:00009003]; feature: intestine environment [ENVO:2100002]; material: feces | place: Germany | collected 2013/2015 | reverse complement strand
GGGCGATGAGGAACTCCGGGTCGTGATCACCCTGAAAGCTTTAAAAGGAACCTCCAGTGATTACAGCCTGGATGTTGATGAGGCAGAGTGGGATCAGATGGATGGCGTTGCAGAGTGGAACGGCAGTGAGGATGCGAAATACTATGAGCTGCGCGTTTACCGGGATGAGAAATTTTTAAGTACGGTAAAACCGGGAAAAGAAACGAAATACAATCTTGGACGTTATCTTACGCAGGCGGGAACCTACACGTTTGATGTGCGTGCGGTTTACAGCGATTCACGGCACGGCGAATGGCAGACATCGGATTCCTTTACAATCACGGCGGAGCAGGCGCAGGAAATTCAGAAGACGCTTGTATTCAAGGAAGCAGGCAGCGGTCCGGCAGCCGGTGCGTGGGAACAGGATGCGCTTGGATATAAGTACCGCAATTCCGATGGAAGCTATGTGACCAATAACTGGCAGCAGATCGGCGGTGTGTGGGACGCTGCCGGAGCTGTTGACACGCGCCGGGGGCTTACGAAATGAGAATAGGCCCATGTTCTCCCCTCCACATTTTTTATATTTTTGCGCATTTATGGGATATTACCATAAGAATATCAGAGAATATGGTAAAGATGTTAGATTAAGAGATATACCATTTTATGTAGTAGATATATCTGATTATCAACACCCTATTATTCAGGGGTATAATGATTCTTTAAGAGATAATTATGAGGATATTTTAGGAGCTGTATCTTGTGCTTATAAAAGATTCAGACGCTCTAATTCTAAAGAGTTAATTGAAATCGGCTACACATTAAAAGATTTTTTGTGTGATAACCCTATGTTGTATACTGAGGTGAATACGCATTTAGGTCTAATTAATGAATGTGCTGCAAAATAGACAGTAGAAATATCAGCATGGTGCTAAATAAACCGGGGCTTTAGAATTTATAAGGTGCAGGGTGAAACAGTCCTGCACCTTATTTTTGTGCAAAATATACAGTAATTACTCTTTATATGTTTGTGATCACAGTACATGATGGGAACATGACTGTGTAATCTGCATATATCCATTAGAGTGTAACATTTACCGGATGCCAAGGCACAAAAAACAATTGACGTACAAGGCACAAAATGTTATAGCTATGTCATAGCAAAGAAACGTTATTTTTTATCGGAGATATAAAAATGAGCGCGGCCACCAAGGGAATGCGCTCACGCTCAAGCAGTTCAAAGAGCGGAAGAGTGCTTGTGAAAAGACAGGCACTTTACTGCTCTAAAGCTGATATTTTGTTTTTTTCTGTGATGCTTGACTGCGGTTTTTACCTTTTTCAAAGCTTTCAATAAAAATTACTTTCCCGCTCTTATAATGCCTGTAATGTCCCCGGACGCTCCAGCCTTCTGCTATTCGGTGGATTTTTTTGCTTTTTAGCACATTTGCTATTTTTTTATTAGCTGTTTTAAATCGTAAAGAATTCAAAGAAATAACCTGAACACTATCAGTCTGCTTTTGAAAACTTTTGGTGCTTGGATTGTTCCCATTGTGGCTTCTTGTGTGTCTTTCTTTGTGCTTCTCTTCCGGGTGCTTAAGCAGATAATCCGCGCAAATCAACACCCCTTTAAATAGATCTATACAAGCCTTTAGGTTAGCGCGAATCTCTTCAACGTCGCTTTGTGCATTTAGGTATTCAATTGGATCCGCATATCCGCGACGCACTAAAACACTAGTCAAAGAGTTTTCCCATTCTATGATATTATCTAATTCCAAACTATATTCAATTTTTATTTTACCGATATATCTAAATTGCTGTTGCCTATTTTCAATTGCTTTAATCGTCGGCGCTGTGTTATCTTCACTAAATCCATTTTGGGCAAAAAAATCTAGCCTTAAGCATTCTAAATCTGCCAAAACAGAGCCTTTTTCGGTGAAATTCACGGAAAAATTAATTATAAGGTCAATACAATCATCATTAATTTTCTGTTTCACAATGAGTGAGCCGTCAGAAAAGAGCGGAGCAAGCCCGCAATCTTCGCATGCAATTGCCTTTTCATAAAGCTCGCAAAAAATATCGTAGTTTTCAATCACAATTTGATTATTTTTTAAATTATTCAATACAGAGACAGCCGCCCGGCTGTCTAGCTGTGCGGCTGCTTTTTTAACTTTTTGCATTTTTCCCCCTTTTTAAAGAAATTCTTTTGTAATTTCTTCCTGGCTTAAAGGCTCCAGCGTATCAATATAGACTGCCGACTCGTGCGACTCTGTAATAATCCACACGGCATCGCGTCCGCTTCTACCAGCGCCAATGCTTATAGTTCCGTCATCAAGCCACTCCTGAAGCATTTCCGGGCTTTCTGCTACGTCAAAGTATCCCATATATTCCAATGCTTCTTTTACTGCTTTTCTTTCTTGCTCCGATAATTCAACAAATTTCATCATATATCCCTCCGTTTTTAAAATAAGTTTAATTAGCAAAGAGATTTTTTAATCTACACTAGTAGAAATTACTAATAGTGTATCATTTTGCCTTTAAAAAATCAATTGCTTATTAACTTGACATTATAATAGCACTAATATCGGTGTATGTCAACACTAAAATTGGTGAAAATAAAATATTTTTATTAGTTGACTTTAAAAACGTTTTAAAGTATCATAAGAGAAAGAAAATATAATATAGAAAAGAGGATTGAAAAACATTGATTAAATACAAAATTGATGTGCTCAAAGAGCTATCTAACAGAGGCTACACAAGTACTAGAATAAGAAAAGAGAAAATATTGAGCCAAGCTACTATGTCAAATATAAGGAATGGTAAAAGTATAACACTAGATACATTGAATACTATATGCATTATATTGCGGCTGCAGCCTAGTGATATAATAGAAATTGCCCCAACGGATGACGAAAAAATAAAATATTTTTAGCACTAATATTAGTGTTGACAAATGCAAAGAATCGTGATATTATAATTATAGATTAAAGAGGTAGCACCGAAAGGAGAAAAACGAGGTGGGAAAAATGAAATATCAGGACAAAACAGATAAGTTTAATGCTTGCTCCGTAGCAAGCAAAAATTGCAAATTGGGTGGTTGGTGTAGCTCATGCATGTACGCTTATCCTGGCAATGCTGCAATTAGTGGCAAGCCGGAGAGTTATAAAGATGTTTGCACCATGTCAGAAAAGGAGGTATAAAGAGTATGAGAAACTTTTTGATAACTAAGAAAACATATAAATGTGGCAAACTTGCCGGATTTGAAATCCTTGGTATGGTTCAGGGCGATAATTTCCCGGCATACGATAAAGAGACTGCAAAAAAGCTATTCGGCTGTGAGTATGTGGATGTTATGGAAATTCCTGAAAAATGCCACATCAAAGTATTATAAGGGGGTGTAACGAAGTATGAAAATAAAAGGAATTGGAACTATAGCAAAAAGCAAGGCTATGGAGATATTAACTGCAGAGGGCAGAAAAGCAGTTAAAAGTGGAGATATAACCACGGAAGAACTTGGAGAAATGTACAAGTTACAAAAGGTCAAAGAGGCTTGTGCAATCGGTACTTGTACCGACAGCTTCAACAACTCTTATAAGTGGGTGCCGGATGAGCTAAAAGAAGAGTTGACACCAGAGCAGCTTGGAGCTTTAACAGAAGCATTTTATAAGTGTTATGGAGCCGGTAAAAATGATAAAAGAGGGGATTAAAACCCCTCTTTTTTAATGCTCGAAAAGCATTATTTAAAATATTATTTTTTCAATCCGTAGCTGTTCGGAATTGGTAAACAGCACCTTTTACAAGTCCGCTCCACTTGTAAAGACATTCTTATTTTATCACAGTTTGACACAATAGCAAGTGTTTTAAGAAGTTCCAGGGAAAAGCTTCGGAGACTGAGGACAGCGTTTCGTTATGATATCTGCAGTTCTATACAGATGCACGCCCGGCAGATACAGAGAAGCTGCTTGGAGTAATACGAAGTAGAAATATCAGCATGGTGCTAAATAAACCGGGGCTTTAGAATTTATAAGGTGCAGGGTGAAACAGTCCTGCACCTTATTTTTGTGCAAAATATACAGTAATTACTCTTTATATGTTTGTGATCACAGTACATGATGGGAACATGACTGTGTAATCTGCATACATCCATTAGTGTGTAACATTTACCGGATGCCGTGGAATTATGATAATATTTTATTTTTGTAAATTATGAAATATACCAAACAGATAATATTGTGTAGTATGCATATAGGAATGCTATGAGGTTTAAGGTATACTTCTAACACAAAAATGCAAAGGAGGCATCAAAACTATGGGAAGAATTTTCAGGCAGCTGACAATAACCGACCGCCGTAAAATTGAGAAGATGTATCTCAGTGGGGAAAAGGCGAAGGATATGGCCGATACGCTGAGGGTGAATGTTAGCACGATATACAGGGAACTGAAGCGTGGAAGATACATGCACAGGAATTCTGACTGGACAGAGACAGAAAGGTACAGTGCAGACATAGCTGAAGAAAAATACCAGGAAAACCTTAAGGCAAAAGGACCTGTCCTTAAGATAGGCAAAGACATTGAACTTGCCAATTATATTGAAGAGAAGATAGCAGATGATGGATATAGTCCGGAAGCAGCGCTTTTGGATATAAAAAGGAAAAACCTTAATTTCAGCGTGACTATAACAAAGCAGACCTTGTACAAGTACATATATGACGGCATATTCATGAGGGTGACAGCAGACAATCTGGCTATAAAGAGGAAAAGAAAAAGCTACCATAAGATATATAGAAAAGCAAAGAGAGCCGCTGCAGGAACAAGCATTGAACAGAGACCGGCTGATATTGATACGCGTGAGGAATTCGGACACTGGGAGATGGACTCTGTTATGGGACAGCAGGGAAAGTCAAAGAATGCACTTGTTGTATTGACTGAGCGTAAAACGAGGTATGAGAAGATATTCAAGGTAAAGGATCACACAGCTGCATCAGTGGTGAAGTGTATTAACAGCCTTGAACGCAAGTGGGGGCACAGGCTTTTCTCCGATATATTTAAAACAATTACAGTGGACAATGGAACTGAATTTGCAGACTGTGAGGGGATTGAGAAAAAAGATAAAAAAGGAAAGAAGCGTACAGAAGTTTATTACTGCCATCCTTACTGCAGTGCTGAGCGAGGCTCAAACGAGAATCAGAACAGGATGATAAGAAGGCACATACCAAAGGGAACGAACTTTGACAGAAAGACAAAAAAAGACATACAGAAGGTAGAGGACTGGCTAAATAATTATCCGAGACCAATGTTTGGCGGAAGGTCATCACAGGAGCTGTATGAGGAAGAAATGAGACTTATCATTTAACCATGGAGAATTAAATATCATAAAAAAAATCCGGCTGTTACAGGCGGATTAGGTGTCGTGGGACAAAAACAAATATGGTGTATATGAAAGTGCATATTTGTGGTAAAATACGCACTAAAAATTTTTTAAAAAAATTTGCAATTAATGCTTGACATTTCAAACGTAAAGTATTATATTAAATGCATAAAGAGTTAATCCTTATGCATTCTACACCGCTCGCGGTAGAGTTAAGAAATTAACTCTACCGCGTTTTTTTGTTGTAAAGAATGGGTGTAATACAAAGTGGCATTCGCTATAGGCACTATGTTAAAACACACACATTCACCGCACACACATTGTAACAAAAAACACAGTGGGTATGCAATAAAACACGGTGTTATGTGCCAAAAGTTGATTTACTAACATTTATAAGAAAGTGAGGACGCAAAATGAACACAACATCAACAGCATACTTCAGAAAAAGCGACAAATTATTCACCTCAACAGCTAGTGTGTATATTCCAAAGACGGAGTTTGCCAGAAGCAGTATTAAATGGTTTGATGACAGTAAGTTAATCAGAAAAAATAAGTAAAACTGTAAATCAGTTACGATTTTCAGAGAAAGGAGCCACTTATGGCAAAGAATATTTATGATTATATTGGCAAAAAAGAGCTTTTCAGACGTGCGCAGAATGTAAGTTACATTGAACTGCCAAAAATAAAAGATCTGGTTTATTCAAAATATGAAGGCTGTGAGTGGCTTGAAAACGAAAAGATAACTATAAGGTCACAGGCTTGTGGAACATGGATACTTATACAGAATCGTAGAGAACATGAAGAAGAAATTCTGTGTGGGTACGATGGAGAAGGAAAATTCTCTTCACATTATGTGAATGGAAAAAATATAGCAGTGAAAGCAGACAACAAGTCAAGTGAGCGACTTAAATTTTTGTTGGAACTTGATTTGGATAATCTGCCTGAGTAATTACCGGATGAACTCAAGGGGATCAGAACTGTTTATTAAAAGGTTTTATAGCTGTGAAAACAGCAGAAAAGAGGTTTTATGATGTACAAAATAACTATCAGCAACTTAAAAGGTGGAGTAGGAAAGACAACTACAACAGTAAATCTTGCATATTCTTTTATGCAGCTTGGAAAGAAGATTCTTGTTGTGGATGCTGATCCACAGGCAAATGCAACGCCATTCTTTTTACCAAGAAAGACAGACCGGTCAATCAAAGATGTGTACCGGAATCCGGCACACGTAAAGAGAAGTATTTATAGAACCAGGTATGGCAATATTGATATAATACCGGGCAGCACAGAACTGGAGGAAGATGATGCATCACAGATTGATGTAATAAAAAAAGCACTGGATACCGTGGCAGACAGATATGATATATGCCTTATTGATACGAGGCCTGCCTTTGAGCAGCTGACTATTACATGTATTTGTGCAGCTGATTTGGTGCTTACTCCGGTATGCCTAAATAAATTCTGTCGTGATAATTTATCAGTTGTAGATGAAAAGATAAATGGACTTAGATATATATATCCGGTTATGGATGGTGAGTTAATGGAGCCTGTATGTTCACCGGTATGGAAAGTATTTGCGACTATGGTGAATTCAAACAGAAGAGCACAAAGAGAGATTTATGAGGACCTTGTTGGCAGACATGATTATCCATTTCTTACAACATGTGTAAGTGCTTCGTCAGCAGTTGATAATGCCCTGTTGCTCTATAAGCCGGTAGCAAAACATAGAAAAAGTAATCCGGTAGCAGATGATTATCTGGAGCTTGCAAATGAGATTTTAGGCGTGAAAGAAGGTGAGTTCCATGGCTAAATTCGGAGCTGTATTTAACAGTGATGTAAAGAAAACTGACAACAGACCACGCAGTGAGACCAGATGGATACATTACACCAAGCTCATTGACAATACAGACCAGTATCGTAAAAGTGCAACAGAGGATGATATAGCTGCTTTTGCGGAACTCATTAAATCGGCTGGCAGGGTTCTTCAGGATTTGCTAGTCCGAAAAAGTGGAACTGACACATATGAAATCATTGCAGGCCATCACAGAAGGCTGGCCTGCAGGTATCTGGTAGAGCATGAAGGACTTAAGGAGTTTGAGTTCCTTCCATGCAAGGTTGAGCATGTTGATGATGTGCAGGCAGAGTTCCAGCTTTATGCGACTAATGGCTTCATCCCAAAGACAGATGCAGAAAAGCTGCATGAAATAGAACGCATCAAATATCTGCTTGATAAATATCCTGACGAGTTTAAGCATGTGCATGGAGGTAAGACGGTTGAAAAAATAGCCCGCATTCTGAATATGGGAAAAACGACAGTTGGCGATTATGTTAATATTTCAAAAAATCTTGGTGATAAAGGAAGAGAGGCTCTGGAAAAGGGACATATAAATAAAAGCGCTGCGCTGGCACTGGCCTCACTTCCTGAAGAAAAGCAGGAAGAATTGATAATGGATGGAAAGACAACCATGAAGGAGATAGAAGAACATAAGGAAGCTTCCAAACCTAAAAGAGAGCCGGAACCAAGACAGGTCAGAATTTTTTATGATCTGTTTTTAAAGGACGCAGACCGGCGGTTTAATTCATCTAAAGAGCTGAGAGAATACCTTATGTCTCATTTTGCAAAATCATACAGAGGCGGATGTGAGGCAGGAATATCATATGACTGCTCGCCAAAAGGCATCATAGTGTGTAACTCAGACAGACTGTCATGGACAGAGTTCCTTGACCTTGTGGATGGTGTTACAGGCTCAGACAGATATGAAAGGATGCAGGAGGAAGAAGAGGGCATGACCGGCCAGTATGCATTTAACAATATTGATATGGACATAGACGAGGAAATCATGTCAGAAGAGGATGAGGAAAATGTATTCGATGATGATGAAGATGAATTCAAAAAGAGTCTTGAAGTTATGTATGACCTGGCTTTTTACCTTACAGAACAAAGAGAGCGGCTTAAAATGATTAGACAGCGTGCAGAGGCCGGTGCAGATGTTCCGGTTAAAGTTTTAAGAAGGCAGGAGTATATAGTACAAGGATTAGAAAAATTGGCTAAGGAGGAAAAATAATATGGGATGTTTGTGTGCAATAAAAACAGATGAATATCACGGATTTGAATGTTCGATATCGGGAGGAGCATGTATGTATCTCTATCCTGATTCAAAAAGATGTGCAAGAGAGTACGGAGAAGGTCCGGATGTTGGGAATACTGAAGATATGGAAGAATAATGGTACTTTCCGCAGGCCGTGCCATAACCGGCACGGCTGTGCGTGGCATCAAATGAAGAAAGTATCTTTGCTGCCAGAAATGGCAGCCATCATAAAACCTTTGCGGCAGATTTTTATATCTGCCGCGCATATGGAAAAAGGGTGAATAAATGAGTGTAATAATTACAGAAGACAGAATTAAAAAAATACTGTCTAACCGCGAAAAAATGCTTAATGACATTAATAAAAAGATGGTTCTTCTTTTCCGCGAGGTAAGCCGGAGTGACATGGGGGTGTTTATGGATGAGCTTATAGCTGAAAAAAGCATCTCAGCTGCACATAACAGCCTGTTGCCCGGCCCTAAAGGTGGAAAAAAGAAAGACCTGTCTGACCTTATAATTAAACTTGAAAAAGACAGGGAAATAAGACGTAAAGAGCTTTTAACGATGCTCACAGAGCTGTCGAATCAGGAGGATATGGTTAATCGTGTATGGGCCTGTTATCTGGCGCTGGACGACCCTTATTATACGCTGCTGAGTCAGTTATATGTTGAAAATGATTTGTATGAGAACGTAAGAATACAGTTTGACATGTCACCGACCACATTTGAGCGTTACAGGAAAAAGGCGCTGCATCTGATTATAGAATACATAAGGAGTCCTCTGTCTGTTGGGGAGCTGATAGCAGGAAGTGCCGGAAAAATTCATAAACCACAGAACCGGGCTCCTGCAGGAAGAGTGCCGTCAGACAGCATTGAAGGACAGATTGACATGATGGATTTTCTTGAGGTACCGGATTCCGGTACCGGGAATGAAAAGGAGGAAAAACATGTACGTAAGCAGGAAATATAAGACAGTAACCTATGAAAACCGCTGTCAGATACAGGAAATCCTTAAAAATAATAAAAGCATTACAATTATGGAAATTGCAGAAAGGATGAAGTTTGAGTATTCAACGATATACCGGGAAATACGACGTGGAACAAATGAGGATGGTGTTTATGATGCCCAATATGCGCAGAAGCAGTATGAAATATCAATGAATAACAGGGGCCGCAAGGAAAGAGTCTTTGATAAAAATACTGCAATGTATAAATTCTTAAGGCAGAAGCTCATTGATGAATGTGTCAGTCCACAGACTGCATTGGATGAGCTTAAGAAATCAGGGATAAAGACAGATGAACAGTATCCATCAAAAGCCACGTTGTATCGGATGATGAGGAGAGGAGATTTTGAATGAGAGAAGTGATATTTTATTTGGCAATGATAATTGAGATTGCTTATGTGTTCATGTCACAGGTACCAAAGAAACTGGAAAATAAGTATCTGCTTATAGGGACAGCTTTTATCTGTGCTTCAGATTTTACATATCATATAGGGTATAATGCAATAAATATGTCTGTATCTGCACTATCAGGAACAATAGCAATTTCAATATTTCTTATTAGTTTTGTTGTTGGAGTAATAACAAAACGCATAGATTTTGAAGACTTATTTTTTTCATTGTTTATGGAGCTTTTTCTGCCGCTGTTGACAATGCTTTTAACTAAATCATATGAATTGATGATATTTGTAATTATAGCAGTAGTAGGGCTCGGAATGATTAAAATATTCATGGCGCATAAAGAAAAAAACAACCGGCAGGAAAGGGGTTTCTTACGAATAACCATTAATGGTAAAACAATCACATGTTCAGGAATTAATATTGTCATCAGCAATGGAAAGGTTATTGTAGATGGTAAAACAATTCAAGAGTGTAATAGTGGTGATATTAAAGTAACCATCGAAGGAGATGTAAACAAAATTGATTGTGGTGGATCAGTAGAAGTTCACGGCAATTCAGGAAGTATTGATTGTGGTGGCAGTTGTGAAGTCAGTGGAGATGTCAAAGGAGATATAGACGCAGGTGGTTCTGAAACTTGTGGTAACGTATCAGGTGATATAGATGCTGGTGGAAGTGTGAGATGTAGAAGATAAAAAGTCAAAGAGCAATATACGATGCATGCGCTTGAAAGCGGAAGTAAAAAAGATCTGTCTGATGTTCTGCTAAAGATAAAAGCAGCCGGTTATCTGAAATGCCGGGACAAATTAGTATTAGTGATATATTAAACGTACCGGAATCCGGTACACGGAGGTAGCGACAATGGGTAAAAATAAGACAGGTAAAAGAGGATTAAAGATTGGCAAAATAAGTTCTTCACATAAGGGGATATGTGTACATACCCCCAGTGGTAAAAAAATTTTTATTGATGAAAATGGAAAAACAAAAGTTATTTGGGATTTGTAAAAAATAAGGATTTAGGGGGGAATAGCCGATGAAATATATTAATGAAAATCCAACAAAAACAGAAAAAATACTTTTTGAAAAATATGGTCTTTATTTAATTTATAAAGATGAAGATTCATATAGATATGCTCCGATTCACATAGAAAACCAATATGTATATCCGTCTTCTGTAGAAGTAGAAAATGACATGGTTGAATGGGAACATGATATATTGTTTGACATCGTTACCGAAACAGTTACGATTCATGGTAACTATGATTCCATAGGTATTACTTTAATTCATGAAAGAATGAAAGAGCTAAATTTTAACTGATTTGGATTTTTTTAAGACATTCTCTTATAAGTAATCATCAAAGTAACTGCAACATTCTCTAAAAGGTGTTGCGATTACTCTGACAGCTCATGCTATATACACCATCATAGGAAATTCAAATTTGACAATTATTTCTTCTTTCTAGGAAGTAAACGCAACAGAGGCGTTGCATTTACTTTGAAAATTTTGCAAGAAAAAAATAATCAGCAGGAAAGGGAAAAGTGACATGATTAATGAAAAAAAACTGAAAAAAGAACTGCAGAAAAGGTTTGATGCATTTGTGAGAAAATGTGGAATGGCAGACGACATGAAGTCAGACGGCTATGCAAGCTGTTATGATGATGTATCTGATATCATAGAGCAGCTTGCCGCCCAAAATGATATTGAACAACTTTCACACTATATATACTCACATTTGTGTAAATATAGGCCATTAAAGGGATTGCTCAAGAGTGTCAATATTAAAGCAGGCAGGAAATTAAAATTACGTTAGAAGGAAGGTGGAAGCATGAAAATGTATGAATGCACAAAGACTTTTGAGATAAAGCCGCCTGCGGACAGTGAGTGTGGGAGCATGCTTGTGCATAAGGGATCATTATGGTATGCAGTTGAAAGCGGGAGAGAAAGGACAACGCTGACAGACAGCAGAATGAAATTAGTTTTTTCAGACAGACTGTTTAAATCCCATTTTGTGAGATGGGGTTAAATGTATAAACTAAAATAATAACAAAATAAGGAGCAGTAATATGGACGGAGATAATACGGAGAAATTAACATTACAGGATTATGAAGCAGAAGGACTATGCAGCGGATGCATGTTTTACGGAGCAGTGGATGTAGATGGCAGATTAGGATGCTCATTCCACTGGTTTGACGATGAGTCTGAAGACTGGAATTACAGTAAAAACTGTGATGAGCTGTGCGGCATGTAAAGGAGGAGATAAGCAATGCACTATATAATTGAGAGTTTTATTATTATTATTATTTTAGGGATATTGGTTGGCACTGCTTTAGGGATATTGGTTGGCACTGGACTGATGTTATGCTGTATGGCAGCTTCCACAGACCGTGAGAAGGATGATGCAGAGCAGCTTAAATGGATACATCAGCTTTCAGAGGAGAAAAAGAAGTGAATGTAAGAGTGATACCTAACTGGATATGGACTGAATGGGTGCAGGTATGTACACAGCTCAAAAAATATCCTGATGCCGTAAATAACATAAGAATCGTAACAGATAATGAAAGACTGAAAAGGTCTGAATGGAATCATAAAAAACAGTTAGAAAATGAAGCAATAAAGAGGAACAGATGAAGCTTAAGTACAGAATACTTGAAAAACTTCATAATGTAAGCAACAGTGAAATGGACCTGCTGGTATGGGCAGTGCAGCATTCTGATGAGGAAAGTGGAACCATGTATGGGGCATACTACAAAGACTACTGCGATGAGTATGACAGATGTAAGCAGTCTTTTTATAATGCGCTGTATGGACTTGCTGATAAGGGAATTGTGACCTTCAGACGCAACCAGAATGACGCAGGCACTACAAGTGATTATGACATTACGGTAAACGATAATGCATATCCGTGGAAAGGAAGCAGTGAGGCTACATACCGGAATGAGGGATATGTAGACCTGGCAAGCCCGGTGTTCCGTTCAGACGAGTTCAAGGCATTGAAAGCAAAAGAGAAGTATCTGGCCCTTGAATTCAGAAAGAGAAGCTTTGAGACAGGAAAAGGCTACAAGCATGGAGTCAAAGCCTTTTATGAAGCCTGGGATAAATCACTTGGGGTAACTGACAGAACAGTCAGAGGCTATATACATTCACTGTCCAAGGTATGCGGATTCTTCAGCATAGGAATCAAGGATGGCTTTTACCGCATAACATCAAGGATATGCTTTAAAAAGCCGGCTAAAGGTCAGGAAGGCCACAGATATGACCAGGACATGTATAATGAGCAGTCAGTCAGAATGGAATTAAACAGAGATAACATCAAGTATGACAAAACAGGTTTTGATGATACAGTTTTTCTTATGTATCAGTATGCTTCAGCCTTTGCAAAAAAACATGCCGATGTAAAAACATACCTTTCAGCAGCAATACATAACAGTATAAGCGGACATAAATGGAGAGACAGGTCTCTGTCTGCCCCGACAGTACATCATCATTTAAAAGCCATTCTGGAAGGCTTAAAGGATGTGCCGGAAACACAGTCTGTGAAATCAAACAGCAAATCAAACAGATTCAACAGCTTCAGCCAGCGTGATAATGATTATGGAGAGCTGGAGAGCCTGCTTCTCAATTCAACAATATAAATATGGCAAACAGCCTGGGTCGGATGACGCAGGCCTCGTAAACGTTCACATAAACATGCACATTTGCATTTCAAAACGCGTAAAATCAAAAAAATACTTCAAAAATGAATAAAAACATTTCCGGAAAGACCGGATGACATGCATGTCACGGCAGCCCTGCACATATCAGTCCAAAAATACTGATATATTTTTAAAGCAGTCTAAAAAAAGTGACATATATGTCATATGCCGGAAAACCAGTCCATAAATGCAGATATATATGGCATATACCAGTCCAAAAGAACGCCGGCATCAGATAAGTTCAAATGCAGTGTTTAAGCCATAAAGGGCATATATTTAAACGCTTTTATATACATTCTTATATCTTACCTTTTCTTTTCCTGGAATTAATTCTTATCTTTTCCCATATATGGGACTTGCGGGAGCTGCGCTCCGGATTAAATGATGCATGTTATCGTATAACCGGCTGAAACTCTTACAAGTCCCATTAATGAAAAAGAAAAATTAAAAGGGAAAAGACAAGCCTTATTAGACAAGGCAGTCAGTACCTGTATTACAGTCTTTCAATCTCTGATCCTGGTGCTATGAAAAAATGTAAATGATGATATGTACGTGTTTATGCTTGTATGTTAACAGAATGTTCATATGCGGCCAGACAATACGAGATATGTATTTTTTTACCAAAAAGCGAAGCAAAAAGTTTGCTGTTAATCTGACAAGCAGTTTAATTATTGTTGTTTTAATCATTGGGAATATCCTCCTTCTTTTTTGTTCAAAGAGAGTATGATTTTTATTTCTCTTTTTAAGTGAAATATTTTGTGAATTGCAAAATCACATTAAATAAAATTTTAAGAGTTAGTTGCTTGGCAGATGTGCATTAAAAGTTACAAAATCATCATAAAATGTCTCATTTATGGAAATTCAGAGATATTCCGGCCGACAAAAGACCGGTGGTAAGTGGAGGTAGATAGCATATCTGTTAAGTGGTATTATATAATTGTGAAAAAAGATAAATATTGCACAAATACAACTTTGTGATCACGATTAAAGAGCAGCATTTTATTGTGCAACTCTCACAAAAACAATCCAATGGGACGTTTTTACTTGACAAAAACACCCCATTGGATTACTTTATAAGTGAAGGGAGGATATATATGGGAAATGAAAAGACTGACTGGATGATATATTCAGACCGGGAAATGAGTGTTATGTCTGCACAGGAAGAAAAAGTATCCTTCAAGGAACTGATAAAATCCCTGGGAATGACACAGAAAGAATTTTCGGAGACATTTGGTATTCCAATGGGAACCTTAAGGCACTGGATATCCGGTGACCGTGAGTGTCCTGTATACACTAAAAGAATGCTTGCATATATGGTAGAATTAAAAAGACTGGAGGCAAAAAGGGATGAAGAAGGGGAATAATGGCAGATTTTATAAGATTATCAAGGCAACAGCATTAGTTATCGGATTAGCACTTGTGATAGTTATACCGGTTGTTAAATGGCACATGAGACAGGAGGCTGCAAAGATAATACAGGAGGACCAGCAGAAAATCTTTAAAGAAGCCTTTGACAGAGGTTATCACTGGGGAGGTAATACTGAAAGTGAAGATGATGAACTGTATTTCGACTTCACTGATAAAAGCACTAATAACCAGTAAAAGAGGTAAAATGATGAAAGAAATTAAAGACATATACAACATGACAAAAGAAGAAAATATATTCTGTGCAAAGAGAGTGCTCGTAGACTCAATCTATAAGCAGGCAAATCTTGAGGGAATAGGAGTGACCTTTGCAGAGACACAGGATATTCTTAATAATGTAAATGTAGATAAAGTAACACCGACCGACATGAGCAAGGTATGCTGCCTCAGGGACGGATGGCATTATCTGTTTGATCATCTGGATGAACCTGTAGATTTGGTGTTTCTTGAATCAATACATGAACTGACAGCCAGATTTGACGTGCCTTACCAGTATCTTGGAAAGCTCCGTGTTGATGATGTCATGATATCAGGCACAGACTGGAGACCGGAGATACCGGATGTAGAAACAATATACCGGGATCTGCAGGAACTAAACAGGATAGAGTGCATTACGGACAGAGCTTTGTCTATCGGTCTTTACATTATGCGTACACAGATGTTCAAGGACGGAAATAAGAGAGTCGGTTCGTTTGCAGCCAATAAGATACTTATAGAAAACGGCAGAGGCATATTCAATGTCCCGGTCAAATATGATGGTGCATTTAAGCAGATGCTTGTTGATTATTATGAGAGCAACGATAACGTAAAACTTAAGGAATGGATAGCGGATAACTGCTTACAGGGCACAACACTTGTAAAAAAGCCGCAGAAGGCAGTAAAAGCTCCACGTTTATAGAAAGGAAGGTAACAGCATGAAGAGAAAAATCATAACAGCAATACTTGCGATAACGGTTGTATTTTCGGCAGCTTCGTGCGGAACAGCCGGAAGTAAGAGCAGCAATATACAATCAGATACACAGGAAGCAACAGTATCCGATACGCAAAACAGCACGGAAAGTACATCTGAAACTGCAGGGGATACACAGTCTGAAGAAACGGCTGCAACAGTAAAGGACGATGAAAAGGTATCTGGTTCCGGTACATCAAAATCAGATACGTCAGATACTACTGCATCTTCGTCTGCTGACAGTAAAAACGCTGACAGTACTGTAAAGAAGAACAGTTCAGACAGTAAGAGCAGTACAAAGAATAGTACCTCAACAGCCGTAAAGCACAACAGCACACAGAGTACAGGTACATCAAATGCAGGCACCAAAACAAATAAGGCAGCTGATAGCAGTACTGCAGCATCAAATACCACATCACAGGGCAAATCGGAGTGTACCCATAAATGGGTAAAGTATGTGGCCAATACCATTCAGCACAAGGAAGAGGGACATTATGAGACAAAGGTGGTAAAGGCTGCATATGATGAGCCGCAGTATTCTGCAAAGGTAGTATGCGGTTGCGGAAAAGCTTTTGATACAGTGGAAGAGTGGGCTGATCATCAAATAGATGATGATTGTATTTTGGGATATAGTGTAAAAAATGTAGAAGTAGGAAAAATTCATCATGATGCAGAAACAACCCAAGTATGGGTAGTGGACAAGCCGGCATATACAGAGTATGTGTATGGCGAGAAGTGCAGCGGATGCGGTGCCACAAAATAGGGTGGTAGTAAGTGGTGGTAGATATCTTTTTGATGATAGTGTAATATATAATTGATGATAAAGGAATTGTACAGAGGTCTCGTACAGTTCCTTTTTTGTTACAAATTGTAAGCCAAAAATTTAACACAGCTTAACAGGAGGGCAGGATGAAAAAACTTATATCACGTCCAAACATCATGCAGCGGGCGCCTCCATAAGCATTAGAGTACAGGGATTGACCATAACGGCCGGTCCTTTTTTAATGCACAAAATAAAGGAGAAAATAAGCATGAAAAAACTTAAAAGAGTGTTGGCACTGGCCATGGCAGTTATCTTATCTGTGCCAACAATCATCACAACCGGTATAGGAACAGTGCCGGTCAAGGCGGCCGGTGATACGGTCGAACTGACGGTATCAAGTGAATCTGCCAAGTATGCCGGATACGAAACACGCAAGATGTATGCAGGTGGCAATTATGCTTATTGTGTACAGCCGTCTAAAAAGACTCCGCAGTCCGGAACATATGAAAAGCACTATGATGTAGAGAATTATGTAAGCAATGCCGGAGACGAAACGCAGGCAGTACAGAGTCGCAATCTTGCGTATTACTGCTGGGGAGCACCGGGCTTTAATGCAAGCTATTTCCCATCTACATGGTATGACGGCAGCGCAATGGATGACGACAAGTACATTGCATTAAGTCACATAATGTTGTCTTTTTTGGTGTCATACGATGAAGTAGGTTCTATGCATGGATGTAACAGTTCATTCAAGAACTGGGTATACCAGAACGTACTTGGATATAATGCCAATGGTGATCTGGTAAATGGGCAGGCTACATTACCAATCCTCTGCTGGTCGGCAGCACCTGCATCATTTAAGGTATATATACTTTCCACAGGAAGTGCGACACAGAACATTCTCGGTTATGAGTACACACCGACAGGTACAGTTTCATTAAGCAAGACGTCAGCTAACACAGGAATCACATCAGGAAACTCATGTTATTCACTTGCAGGAGCTGTATACGGAATTTATTCTGATGCAGGCTGTTCAGCTCAGGTTACTACATTGACAACGGATGCAGGCGGCAATGCAGCTGCTGTTTCACTGAATGCCGGAACATACTACTACAAGGAGCTTACAGCTCCGGCAGGATATGCACTTGATAGTTCGGTACAGTCATTTACTGTAACAGACGGACAGAATACAGCGCTAAGCGTATCAGATACACCTACAAACGATCCAGCAATGATAACACTTAACAAGGTGGATAGTGAGACTGGAGATATGGTTCAGGGTGGTGCAAGTTTAGCAGGTGCACAGTTTACAGTAAATTATTATGATGGTTATTATAACAATTCTAATTTACCTGCAAATCCTACTAGAAGTTGGATAATTCAGACAAAGGAGATAACAACAAAAGGTGGAAATAAGGTATATAGAGCAGTTTTATCTAATGATTATTTTGTAGCTGGAGATGCTTTATATAGTGCTTCAGGAATTAATACTTTACCACTCGGCACAATCTCAATCGAAGAGACAAAAGCCCCTGAAGGCTACAGCCTTGATGGAGCATATCTTCAGGTAGGCGGAGTAGGTGAGAAGATTACAGGCAAATATGTAGCACAGATTACACAGAACGGCAATCTTGCTTCGTTAAAAGGCGGCAACACCTTTAAGGTAAGCGACAAAATCAAGCGTGGTGACTTCAAGCTTACTAAGATTGATACAGACAATCAGAACAGAATGAGCGACATTCCATTCAGGGTTACATGCAAGGGCACCGGAGAGAGCCACATCATCAAAACTGATGAGAACGGTTATTTCAGCTCAGAGAGCAGCTGGAACGCACACTCAAAGAACACAAACGGCGGCGGTGCGTATGACGGACTGTGGTTTTCTTCCGCAGATGGCAGTGCAAAGGTCGATGACTCGGTTGGAGCAATGCCTTATGGTGATTACACACTTGAGGAGCTTTCCTGTGACAACAATAAGGGAAAAATCCTCTATAAGGGCGAGTTCTCTATCAGAAGAGACAAGGTTACAGTTGATATAGGTACAATCGAGAACCATTCAGAGCCAACACCTGTTATCACAACACAGGCATCTGATGCAAAGACACAGTACCAGATTATCAAGCCATCGGCAGATACAGACATCATTGACAAAGTAACCATCACGGACACCATGGCAGGCAGGGATTACACAATTACCGGCACACTCATGGACAAGGACACAGGCGAAGCAGTCATGGTAAACGGTAATCCGGTGACAGCTTCACAGACATTTACATCTGATGGAACAAAGAAGGTGCTCGACATGCACTTTAACTTTGATTCATCTGCACTTGGCGGAAAGACAGTAGTTGTATGCGAGAAGCTCACATATGGCGATTACGTGGCAGCTACAGAGGAGGATATGGAGAATAAAGACCAGACTATATATTTCCCTGAAATCCACACTACAGCCACAGACAGTGAGACAGCTGATCACCTTACACTTGCAGACAGCAGAGCTGTTATCACCGATACAGTCACATACACTAACCTCTTAAAGGGTGAGACATACACGTTAAGCGGTGTGCTTATGGACAAAGAAACAGGAAAAGAGCTGCTTGTTGACGGAGAGCCTGTCACACAGGAGATGGCTTTCACGGCAGGACGTGCATCGGGCACAAAGAAGCTCAAGTTTGAGTTCGATACAACAGGACTTGCAGGAAAGAGCTTTGTGGTTTATGAGACACTTACACTTGAGGATGTGGAGGTTGCAGAGCATAAGGACATTAATGATGAGGGCCAGACAATCCATATTCCGGCAGCACAGACTACTGCAACAGATGACAGCTCTAAAATCAACGTGAGCGAGGCAAAGAAGGAAATTTCTGTTACAGATACAGTAGCGTACCGGAATCTGGTACCGGGTAAAGAGTACACAGTCAGGGGAACAGCCGTAGACAAGGAAACAGGAGAGCCTCTTACAGACGCAGACGGAAACGAGCTTGTATCGACAGCTAAATTTACTGCAGCATCAGCAGACGGCAGTGTGGATGTGAAGTTTACATTTGACGGAACAGCCATGGCCGGACGTTCAGTGGTATTCTTCGAGAATGTCTACTACACTGACAAGCTTATTGCAGTACATGCAGACATTGATGATGAGGCACAGACAGTCCACATTCCACTCATTTTTACAAGTGTTAAGGATAAGGACACTGACTCGCACATGTCACTGGCAGGCAGTGATGTGACTCTTACTGATACAGTAGCGTACCGGAATCTGGTACCGGGCAAGACATACACCGTTTCCGGAACACTCATGGATCAGCGTACCGGCAAGGCTGTGACAGTAAACGGAAAGGCTGTTACATCATCGGCTGACTTCACACCGGATACAGCTGACGGAGAGACAAAAGTAGATTTTCGTTTCAACACAAAGGGTCTTGATGATACAACAGTGGTTGTGTTTGAAAAGATGTTCTATGGAAAGGCAGTGATTGCAGCCCATGAGGATATCAATGACAAGGGACAGACTATCTATATCCCATCCGTAAAGACAACAGCCATTGATAAAAAGACAGCAACAAAGCTTACCCTTGCTGAAAAGGATATCCATATCGTTGACAAGGTAGCGTACCGGAATCTGGTACCGGGTGAGAAATACACAGTCACAGGAACTGCAATAGACAAGACAACAGGCGAGCCATTAAAGGACGATGCAGGAAAAGATGTAACCGCAAAGGCATCATTTAAGGCAGAAAAAGCAAATGGTACAGTCGATGTTGAGTTTGTATTTGACGGAAGCACACTTGCAGGAAAGACTGTAGTAATGTATGAAAACATCTACTACAACAATAAGCTCGTTGGCGTGCATGCTGATATTTCCGATGAAGCACAGATTATATATGTTCCATCAGTAAAGACTACAGCAACAGACACAAAGACAGAGACGAAGCTCACATATGCTGAGAAGGATATCAAAATCACGGATACTGTCGAGTACACAAATCTCATTCCTGGAAAGACATATAAGGTCACAGGAACAGCGATGGATAAGAAAACCGGAAAGGTGATTAAGGATGCAGACGGAAAAGCAGTAACTTCAGAAGCTGAGATAACACCTGAGACAGCAGACGGAAAAGTGGATGTTGATTTCATCTTTGACGGAAGTAATTTGGCCGGAAAGACCATTGTAATGTTTGAGGAAATCCGTTATGAGGGCAAGCTGATCGGAGTACATGCTGACATAAATGACGAGGCACAGACCATTTACGTGCCAGCCATTGCAACAGAAGCTCTTGATGAGGTGACAGGCATTCATCTGTCAAATGCAGGGGGTGATGTAAAAGTAAAAGATACAGTAACATATAAAAACCTTATCCCTGGCCTTACATACAGGGTAGCAGGAACAGTAATGGATAAGGACACTAAAAAGCCATTGCAGAATGACGGCAGGGATATCACGGCCGAGGCTGTATTCACACCTGAGACAGCAGATGGCACTGTGGATGTTGAGTTTACATTCAGTGCAAAGGAATTTGCCGGAAAGACAATGGTGCTGTTTGAGAAGCTTTATCTCGTGAAAAATGCGGATAATGCTGATGCAAACCCTGATGATACATCAAGCAAGGACAAGACACCTGATGATACACAGAAGGCATCTGAGTCAGAAAACACACAGAATAAAACAGATAACACATCAAACAAGGTCGAGGTAGATAATGAAAATAACAATCCAGCCGACAACAGTGAAGTTAAAGAGGTGCTCATTGCGGTACATGAAGATTACAGTGATGAGAACCAGACCATCTGCGTGCCACAAATTAAGACCACAGCAAAGGATGCAAAGTCAGGCACCAGCATGTTTTATGCTGAGAAGAGTGCAAAGATAGTCGATACTGTATCGTACCGGAATCTGGTACCAGGAAAGAAGTATAAGGTAGTCGGAACTGCAGTAGACAAGTCAAACGGAGCACCGGTTATTGCAAATGGAAACATTGTTACGGCAGAGGCAGAGTTTGTTGCGAAGGAAGCAACAGGCAAAGTGGATGTGGTATTTACATTTGATGCGAGCCTTCTTGCAGGAAGAACAATTGTTATGTTTGAGGATGTCTACTATGAGAATAATCTCATAGCGACACATGCCGATATTACAGATGAGGCACAGACACTTTATGTTCCGAAGATTGGAACAACAGCCATCGATGGTGAGCGAAAGGATCACAACTCAACAGCTGACAGCAGCGTTACTATTGTAGATTCAGTTGCGTACCAGAATCTGGTACGGGGACAGACCTACAGAGTGACAGGAAAGCTCATGGACAAGGCTACAGGAAAAGCACTTGTGATTGACGGAAAGGAAGTTACTGCAGTAACTGAGTTTACAGCGGCAGGTACCGAGGGCGTAGTTGACGTGACATTCAGATTCAACGGAAAAGGCATGACAGGAAAGCAGCTTGTAGTATTTGAGCAGCTTGATGTTGTGACTGCAGATGGCGCTTATGCCATTGCATCACACAATGACATCAACGATGCAGCCCAGACCATTACAATGATTGCTCCGCCAAAGCCAAAAACCGGTGATTACATGTCAGTGGTTATGTATGTACTTGCAGGAATAGCAGGAGTAATGGCAGTTGTCTGTTCATTCTTCAGGAAGAAAGCAGTATCAAAGAAGAAACACTAGGGGGTTACCCAATTACCTACAAACAATGATTAACGCAGGGCTGTGAGGCTCTGCGTTTTTTAAAAGGAGAAAATTATTATGCACAGAAAGAAGAAAATACCAGTTGGTTTCATTGTTACATTTGTAGCAGCATTTATGCTTGCATTATTGCTGACGGCGCTGCTTGCTAAATTTAAGCCGGATATGGCACAGTTTATGGGAATGATATTCTTCGGTTCATGGCTCCTGCTGAGCTTTATCGGAGTAGGCATTGTGGCACTTGCAAAAAAGAAAAAATAGGGAGGCATATAAAAATGGTAAAGTACAGAATACAGAACGTGGATGCGGTACGTTTCTTCCAGGTTATGCTTGCACTGCTTATTACTACAGTAATCATGGCAGGTGAAGTGTCACCGGTATACGCAGCGGATGCAGCAAATGTTGTGACAGCAAAATTTACATCGCTGCAGAATCTTGTAAGTGGAATTGTTTCATCCATCGGTTCAATAATTACACTCTGGGGAATTTCAGAGTGGGGCATCGCCTTTCAGGGGTCTGAGGGTACAATGCAGGCAAACGCATTCAAACGTATTGGAGGCGGTTTTGTAATGGCAATGGCACCGCAGATACTGGCAGCAATAATGTAAGGGGGGGGTTTAATGGACTGGATTACAAGCGGCCTTTCACCTTTATATACTCTTGGAGTTAATATATGGAATCTTATATTAAGTTTCTGTCTGGGGAAAGGTCTGAGTACACCTGAGAGTTTTTCGCCTTCGGCATGGGCATATGTTAACAACTTTCTCTATCCTTTTTTTCAGGCAATAGCAGCTACAATGCTGAATCTTTTCTTTTACATAGGAATATGCAGGCAGGTTGGAAACCTGCGGGAGAGCATGACACTTGAAACCGGAGTCAATATACTTATTAAGGTCATCCTTGGAAATCTTGGAATCAATTCTGTTATGCTGTTCAGCAAATGGGTATTTGAAATTACCGGTACGACAGGCTCCGTAATGCTATCGACAGGAGAGTTTAAGGGAATTGAGCAGGGGGTACTTGACTCTGTTCAGGCAATGGTGCACATGATAGTAGGAATTATTTTTCTGGTGGTGGCTATTGTATGCTCAGCTACGGTATTTATAACCATATTTTCGAGAAGCGTACAGTTATACATGCTTGCAGCCGTAGGCCCGCTTGCGATTTCCTGTATTCCCGGAGGACCGGGAATACAGAATGCTGCAGGAGCATGGATTAAGACACTGTTAACGAAGTCATTATCAATTGTTATAATAGCAATTTTTATTATACTGGTGTCTAAGTTTGATCTGACGGATTTCTTTGCAGAGAATCTTCTTACGGATATAGTGCTGCCTACCAGATGCATACAGAATATGTTCATAATGATGCTGACAGCTGCAGGAGTAAAAGGTGCAGACTCATTCATGAAACAGACTTTTGGGATTTAGAGGAAAGGAAACATAATGGCAAAATTAGATGCAAATAGTGAATTTGAAAGGGGAAGAGCATTAAGCGTGCCGGTAGTAAAGGTGCCTCGGAGCGTCAAGGAATGGCTTTGCATTGACAGGGCATATGAAAACGGCAACTTTAAGATTGAGCCAATGACAGGTGAAGCAATGTATGATCAGAGCTATATGTTCGAGGATATCAATTATGTAAATAAGGATACCGCTAAAAAGGACAGTACACTGCTGGAGATAATGACACTGCTTAAATCTCTGGATGGACCTTTTAAGATAACACTTGCAAACGAACAGAGAGACCTGGATTCATTTGTGAATGAGATATTCAATCCAATTAACGGACAGGAATACCCTGTGATAGAAAAAGGAATAGGAAAGTGGATTAACCAGAAGATAGATGAAGGAACAAGGGACATCAGAAAGACAATGATTCTTACTGTGACATGCCGTGCGCACTCTCTGGAAGAAGCTGAGGCATACTTTGCAACGATTGACACTACCCTGTCAAACATTTTCCGTAACTTAAGGAGCAGGATATACAAACTGTCTGCAGAAGAGAGAATGGTACTGCTGTCGAGAATGTTACGGGCAGGGGAAGAGTGCCTGCCTCCTGCAAGAATATCACCACATGACAGCGGATGGAAAAACCAGATACTTCCGGCATCAATACAGTCAGATACTGACTACATGGTTATAAACAATAAACAATACATATCAGTGCTTGTGGGAACCGCGTTTGGGCAGTCTCTTTCAGAGGACAAGGTAATACACAGCTTAAGTGATGTACTTTTTCCAACATACATTACGATAGACATGCAGCGTGTTCCAAAGAATGTAATTCATGACAGACTTGAAAACGCGCATGCAAATAACGAAAGGGTAATAGCCCAGGAGCGTACAAGAAATTACAATAATAAGCAGTTCGGAGCAACTACAAGCTACAGCCTGACCAAAAAGAAGACGAGCCTGGAAGATGACATGGACCAGCTTGATGAGAATGATGAGGAGGGAGTTTTTCTCGGGCTTCTGGTGCTGGTGTATGCAGATTCACTTGAGGAGCTGACACAGAGGGTGGATATTTTAAAACAGAAGGCAAAGGGAAGCTCTTATGAGCTTGAACCATATTACCACAGGCAGCTTAAGGCATTAAACACTGTCCTTCCGATAGGTGGACGTCAGGTAAATCATATGAGGTTTTTATATACCTCGTCAGCTATAGCTTTCCAGCCGTTCTATGCAGGAGATGTGCATGACAGAAACGGAACCGTATACGGCCTCAATAAAACGACTAAGCATCTCATATACGGTAACAGAAAACTTCTTCCTGCACCTCATGGCTTTATGGTAGGACATACAGGAAGCGGCAAATCATTTTTCATTAAGGAAACAGAGATAGCACAGCCTTTGTTGTTTACAGATGATGATGTGATTATACTTGACCCGAATAATGAACAGATGGAATTCATACGCTCATTGAGAGGCGGAATGTATTTTGATTTTACACCTCAGAGCAAAATTTATATGAATCCGTATGAGATTCCTGACTATGTGGAGAATGGTGACAGCAATGTCCGGAATAAATTTATTGCAAGGATGACAAACTTTTCTAATTCGTTTTGTGCATCAGTCATGACAAATATTGTTGTAACCAGAATCCACATGAACTATGTCGGACGTGCAGTAAGGACTATGTATGAGGAATATTTTAACGAGACCTCAAAACATGCAAAGAAGAAAAAATACCCGACGCTGCCGCTGCTCAGGGAAAAAATTAAAGCACAGATTGATACTGTTGAGTTTACTGAAGACAAGAGAATAATTATGGAGATAGTCGACTCACTTGAGGATTACACCACAGGTGTATACGACATGTTTGCGCATGAAACGAACCTTGACATGAACAGCAGGCTTATAGGCTTCGGTCTTAAAAATATTGACCAGGAGATTTGGGAGCCGTGCATGCTGACAATAATGCATTTTCTCTCAATGAGAATTGATACAAACCAGGAAACAAAGCAGGCACTCCACCTGATTGTGGATGAGGCGCAGGTGCTGTGTGAGAAAGAAACAACGGCAGCACAGCTTCTATATGCAATTGAGACATACCGTAAGGTTGGAGCCATAGTTACGCTTGCCGCCCAGAATATTACACACGTGCTTGAAAATCCTTCGCTGAGAGACATGTTCTCAAACTGTCCGTTCAAGGTGTTCTTTGACCAGGGTGGGCTTGATGCAGCAAATCTTGCCAAGATTCAGGAATTCTCACCAACAGAGTTTAAGGCACTTGAAGAAAATACTGAAGGCTGCGGAGTGCTTGTATGGCGTGGAAATGTATATCTGATGGATGCGAGAATGAGTGAGAGCAATCCGCTGTTTGCATCATTTGATACAAATTTCCATAAGCAGGCAGAAAAGAAAAAGAAACAGGAAGAGGCTGACATTTCAAAGGAAACTTTTTATCTGTGATTTAAACCGGGGGAAATGACATGCGTGTAATAACGGCACAGGAATCAAAAATAAGAACCACGGAGCGTACAATAAAAACAGGTGGAACAGTCATAAGACATGTGAGCGGATTTACTGCATCGGCCGCGAAAAAAACAGGGAATGCTGTAAAAAATTTTGATGTACAGTTTAACGGCGGGTATGATGAAGAAAACAGAAATAATAATGCTTCAGAAGAAAAAATGCCTGAGCTTCAGAGCGTTTTGGCAGAAGAGAGCAGAGCATTATATGGCACCCTGAGCAGAAGGCAGAAGAAAAGATATAACAAAATGTACCAGAAGGAACTGTCTAAGAAACAGTGGTCATCTGATATCATTAAAAGAAACAGGAATCTCCGTGGAAATAAAACAGAAAAAGAAAATATATTGACTGTTAAATCAAAGACCATGGTAAATAAGAATGTGCAGACAGCCGCCGGCACTGCAGCAAAGTCTGCCGGTACGGCTGTAAGAACAACGTCAGGAGCGTTGACCGGTACAGCAACATTTGGGGTGACAGCTGCGGTGACAGCTGCTGTTGATACAGCAAAAAATGCTGCACAGGCTGCAGTAAAGGTTTCACAGAAAATGCAACAGCAGACAGCACAGACACAGGCTGAACAGACACAGCAGGCAAAACATGAGACTGCAGCGGCTGTCAGTGATTACAGTGTTTCGCAGGCAGGAGAAAATAACAATTTAATTATGCTTCTCATGGCAGCCATAATATGTATTACAGTTATGCTTACAAGCCTGACGGTAATAATGCAGGCAGCTGTCGATGCATCAGGAGGACAGGGTGATAACAATGGAACTGTCTGCACACAGATAGTAGAGGCAGCACAGAATGAACTTAATGATGCGGACAAGACAGTCGGAGGATACAGGTACAAAAACTGGTATGGGATGGATGCGAACTGGTGTGCCATGTTCGTGTCATACTGTGCAGACAAGTGTGGCTTTATTGAAAAGGGTATCATGCCAAAGACTGCAAGTGTCGCAGCTTCAAAGCAGTGGTATATTAACAATAACCTGTATCATGATGCAGCAAGCGGATATGTGCCAAAGGCAGGTGACATTATTATTTTCGGAAACGGAATGAGCCATACAGGAATTGTGACAGGATATAATCCTGAAACAAAAAAGCTTACAACAATAGAAGGCAACAGCGGAAGAAGCAGCACCACACCTTACCATAAAGGAAGCCATGTAAAAGAGCATACATATTCAATCACATATTCAAAGATAGCTGGCTATGGAACTCCGCAGTATCCGCAGGATGATACAGCGGCTGATGCGGCAGGACAGGAAAATAACTGACAGCGTACCGGAATCCGGCACGCTGGATTTTTTAGGGAGGAATAATTTTATGACAATACCAATCAACAAGGACCCCGACACTGAATATAAAAATGAATTCATGTTCGGTTATACATTAAAAGAAGTGCTGTGTGTTGCGGCTGCACTTTTAATCATTGCAGGTGTAACAGCACTTGTATATTTCAAGTTCAACATAGCACTGAATGTCGGATGTTATTTCGGAATACCGCTTGCATTCCCGGTTATATTTTTAGGCTTCAAGGAATGGTATGGAATGTCAATTACAAGGTTCATAAGTGAACTTGGCTATGAGAAAAAAACCAGGGAGCTTGCATTTGATGCAGACGAGCTTGAAGAATACATCACACCGGTTACACTAAGAAAGAAGTGATGATAATGAGAAAAAATCCATATGAAAAAATCCGCAGGACACTTTTTATCCTGCTTTTTATCCTGCTCGTGTCAGCTGCATGCGTAATGGGTGTCATGCTTATAAAACATACTCATAATGCAGAAAAAAATAAAGTCAGGGAAACCACGGCAGGGACAGAAAATGCAACAGAAAAAATAAAAGAAACTGAGGCGGATACAGAATATTATTTTGATGAAGACGGATATCTTAAAGTGAAAAAAATCAAAGCTGACGGCTCAGGCAGTAACACGGAGAATGAACAGGACAATGCACCTGATGTACGTGATGTTTCACCGGAAGATGATCCCAATGCGGTCTTTCCGGAAACAACTGATGCAGCGGCCGGACAGTCGGCGGAACAGACACAGGACACATCGCAGCCACAGGCCGGGCAGACGCAGGATGCAACAGCCGGACAGTAAAGTACAGGAGAAAAGATATGATGTTAGAAGAAAAAATTGCAAACGAATTTCAGAGATATTTTCTTTCAATGATGGCAACAAGCAAGGAAAATATTTTTGCACACTCTGATGAAATTGAAGTAAGAAAGCAGATAAAAAATGAACTCTATGAATTCATTGGCACACTGAATGAAGAGCAAAAAGAAATACTTTCAGTGCAGAGCAGCCTGATTGAATCTGTCTACAGGTACAGGAGCGATTTTTATTCAGCTGATGATGATATTTCATGTCAGGATTTTTTAAATGGCTGGATGAAAAGCGTGATGTCATGATATAAAAAAATATTTTACCGGGGTATCAGGGGCGGCGCCCTTGACAAGAAATGTATTCTGTCGGACAGAATGCGTATCTTGCAAATAATTAGTCTACGTTGAGAATGTAATAAAGCGTGTTTTTGCTCGAAAAATAGCTTAAAACGCATATAAACAACATTTTTTGAAACGAATGTGAGACATGTATGAGACATGTGAGATAAAAAAGAAATGTAATTATACGCATTTGGAATACATTTTCAACGCATTTGAAACATAAAAGAGACAGCTGTGATATGTCAGTGAAATGATGGTGAAACATAGTGAGACAATTCTGACACATAACAGAAACAGAGGCTTACCCCAACAGCCGGACTAGAAAAAATCAAGGGACAAATCAAGTAAAAAAATATGAACAGACTGGAAAAAAATCGTGAGCCGGAGGTGGTTTTTGTGAGCGAAAAAAAACAAAAAGAATATCCGCACAGACCAAGAAAAGAAATTGACATGGATCAGTATCTTATATTGTATAGACAGGGACTGCCCAACAGGCAGATAGCGTCAAGACTGAAGGTATCACCGCGCACCCTATACAGGAGGATGGAGGAGGAACGAAAGCACTTAAGGAGAAAGAAGGAAAGTGCAGATGGATAACATGACAGTGAGAAAGAATCTTGGAAAAAAGAAAAGCCGCACCTGGATAGATATGGAAAAGGTCTACAGGATGATAGACTCAGGCATGACCGTAACACAGGCTGCCGAGTCACTTGGTGTTTCGAAAGCCACTCTGTACAGGCGTCACAGGGAATACCAGAAACAGGCAGAGTACATGAATGATGACCTGCCTGACCTGCCAACTTAAAATGGTGGTAGTAAGTGGTGGTAGATATTAATAATTGCATGTTGTAGAATATAATTGTAAAAGAAACGGACAGGCAGATTCAACACCGCCTGTTCATTTTTATTGGAGGAAAAATGACTAACGAAAAAATAAAAAAGCTTCAGCTTGAGATTGCAAAAACGACAGAGGCACAAAAGAAATCAGAACAGAAATACAAAGAAAAAATCAAGGGATTAAGAGATGAACTGAAAAAAGAAGAGGAACGTCTGAAGCGCGAAAATGATTCACTGATCGGAGACATAGTAAGAGACCTGCTTGGTGAAGTTGATGCAGATAATATTGAAAGTTTCAGGGAGAAGATACAGCTTCTGACAGGATTAGAGGATAGTGAAAATGAAAGACCGCAAGATAACCTTCAGGGTAACACAGGAGGAGTACACTCTTATTGATAAAATGAAAAAAACTGAAACAAGGTTCACATATGGAGGCAGATGGGATATGTCTGCCTATATAAGGAACCTTGTTCTGTCACAGACCGGAAAAAAAGACGTTCGTGTAGACATGGAATTAAAAGACCTTAACTATCAGGTCAGAAAAATCGGAGTGAACATCAATCAGATAGCACACAGGCTTAACAGTAATATCGGCGATATGAGTGATGCAGAATATGTTGTTGAGCTCATGAAAGAACTAAACGCCAGGCTGGAAAAACTCACGGAAAAAATAGATGAATGAACAAATCCAAGCCTATCAAATTGTAAAAATATTTTATTATATTGTTTGGAGCGTACCGGATTCCGGTACGCTCTTTTTGGAAGGCAAAATATGGCAATAACAAAGCTTATGCACTTGAAGGAGGCACCGGCGGTGCCACACAGACATCTGGCCAATGCTGTGCAATATATTCTTGATGAAAAAAATAACGAAGCAAAAACGTGTGACGGTTTATATGTCGGCGGAAATGCAGGATATGACAGTGAAGATATCATAAAGACATTCCTGAACACAAAAGAACTGTATGGAAAACTGCATGGCAGGCAGGGATATCATTTTGTGATTTCATTTGAGCCCGGGGAAACGGATGCGGATGAAGCCTATGAAATTACAAAAGAGTTTGCAAAAAAATATCTTGGCGAAAACTATGATTATGTTTTTGCAACGCATACTGACAAAAATCATATCCATTCGCACCTTATTTTTAATTCCGTGAGCAGAACTGATGGATACAAATACAGATATGAAAATGGTGACTGGGAAAGATATATACAGCCGGTTACGGATGAAATATGCATGGAGCATGGCCTTAAGCCGCTGAAATTTGAAGAGAATAAAAAGAAAGGGCTCTCATATGCAGAATGGAATGAAAAGAAAAACGGCAGAATGAACTGGACACATGTGATAAGAGCAGACATTGACCTTGCATTAAAACATTCTGATACACTGCCGGAGTTCATGAAGCATATGAAGATGGCAGGATATTCAGTAAGAGCCGGAAAGTCCAAGAAGAAGAACGCGACTTATTTTACATACACATACACGGACGATGCCGGAAAAAAACACAAAAGAAGAAGCTATAACATGCCATCCGGATATTCTCCGGAGGATATAGCAAAACGCATAAAGCAGAAAAGCGGAAGCAGGATGTATGAAGAAATTGCTGAAAATCTTGAGAAAAAAGAGAAGCTCGCATCCATTGATGAAATATACAAAAACACAGGCACATACCGAAGGCTTTATCAGGCTGTAAGCTTTTACAGGCTGCCTAATCCGTATGCAGTAACGAAAGGGGTCAGAAGAGACATTATGGCCATAGACAGGCTTCTCGATGAGTGCGCGTACATTAAAAAGAACAGCATAAGAACCATGAATAACATACAGGACCGGGAAAGCAGGCTTGAAGAAATGATAAATTCGCTTAAAAGGGAAAAGTGGAATAAAAAGGATGCTTCAGAGGCATTGGACAGTGGACAGAAAAAACAGCTTGAAAGAAAAGAACAGATAGAAAACGAATTGAAGAATCCTGATATCAGTGATGAAGCTTTTGAAGCCCTTCAGGATGAATATGAACAGCTCAAGGAATATCTGCCGGATGATGATATTTCAAAAAAAGATATGGAAAGACTTTCACAAGAGATAAAGGAACTTGGAAAAGAACTGCGCATGTTAAGAAGAATTAAAAAGACTGAACAGGAGTTTACTGGCAGAAAAACAAAACAGGTTAGCCGCGTACCGGAATCCGGCACGTTTAACAAGAATATATAAAAATTTAAAGGAGAATGGAACATGAACGAAAAAATTTATCTGATGGAGATGCAGCACAGGACTGATGAACATGAGACGGACAGGCTGATTGCGTATCTGAAAAAGACTGCAGAGACTACGATAAAGGAGGAGAAAAATAATGATGAAATATGAAATTTTTAAGGATGTTGTTGAAAATGCGGTACTTGACTATCTGCCACCGGAGTTTCAGAATTCAGAACTACATTTGAAGCGCGTGAAAAAAGTAAACGGCATGGATTATGACGGACTTGTAGTAAGAAAAGAGGATACAAATGTGTGTCCCGTCATTAATTTGACACAGCTGTATGAGGACTACAAACTGTCAGAGGATATTGAACTTGTTACAAAAAATGCTGCAGACATTGTACTGATGGCATATGATGTAGCACCGGAGAATGAATATCAGGATGTACTGGATGAGGGATTCAGACAAAATATCATTTACGAAATTTCAAATGCGAAAGCTAATGCACAAAGACTGGCAGGGTGCCCGACAAGACAGCTGAACGACCTGACTGTTTCATACAACATATGTCTGTCGGATCATGACGGCCTGTCAAAAACTATTATGGTAAATAATGAAATTGCAGCTGCGCTTGGAATGTCAGAACAGGAACTTTTTGATACGGCTGAAAAAAATATGGCCAGACTGTTTGAAGTGAATGTAACCAACCTGTTTGATTATGTGTACGGTCAGCTTAAAGCCAGAGGAATGAGCGATGAGGATATTTCAGACTTATTAGGAGGGGATGCAAGCAGACTGTCTGACGGATATCCGTGGATAGTCCAGAACACTTCAAACAATGGTGCAACAGTACTGCTTGACACAGAGGTATTTAAGGAACTGTCTGAGCAGGTGGAAGGAAATCTGATCATCATTCCGTCAAGTACGCATGAAGTGCTTGCCATGGATGCAAGGATGGTGCCTGACTGTGATGACCTTTCGGCTTTTATACAGCAGACAAACATGGATGTTGTCAGTCCGTCTGAAAGGCTCTCAAACCAGGTGTATATGTACGACAGGAAAGAGAACTCGATAGAAATGGTAACGCGTAATAAGCTTGATATTATTCCACAGGAATCAAGAAATATTTCTTATGAAAAAAATATAAAACCTGAAATCTAGCATTTATCCGAGGTGAAAGCCAATGAAGCTCTATGAAGTTAAGGCGCTGGCTCATGAAACACAGTCGCGCATTAGACAAGACGTAAATTCCTGGAACGATTTTCTTGAACATGCATCACGCGTGTACAGGTACCGTTTCATGGATCAGATTCTCATATATGCACAGCGGCCTGATGCTGTTGCATGCGCTACAATGAACATATGGAACTCTAAAATGGGCTGCTGGATTAAGAAGGGCAACCGCGGCATTGCCCTTATTGATGAAAGCAACAGCAGAAAACTTAAGTATGTATGGGATGTAGCCAGTGTTGTACCTAAAAGGGGAGGACATCTGCCGAGATTGTGGATACGAAAACCATATCACACGGAAACGATACAGAATCGTCTGTTAAAAGTATATGGATTACAGCCGCAGACTGATAAATATGACACAAAGGAGCCATCTATAGAACATACAATGGATTATCTTGTGGAATATCTGGCTGATGAGTATGCAGCTGATATTGCACAAGAAAAGTATTCGTCTGACAACAGTCCTTTAATTGAACTTGATGAAGAAAAATACAAGATGGATGAGTACCGCAGAAACGTCAGGATTTTTTTCAGGTACGGCCTTAACCGGATGATAAAGGAAAGAATGGGCTTATCGACAGGCGGTTTTCCTGATTATGATATGTCATTTATAAAAGACATGTCTGAAAGTGATTTCTGTGAGCTTTCCTCACGCATGACGGATGCAGCACAGCAGGCACTGCGTGAAGTTGGAATTGCAGTTTTAACCTATGACAGGGTGCATGGTATTGACAGGGACCCCAGTGTGGACTATAATGCTTTAAAGCGTAAAAGTACAGAGAGGGAGGATAAAACATATGGAACTCGAATACATCAAAGCAGGGGATTACGAGATACCGAACCTTATACCGAACAAGGAACCACAGGAGCCGCTGACGAAATTCGGACTTATGCACAGGACCTGGCTCAAAAAGAATTACAGGGCGAAGTTCGATACGATGCTAATGTTCGGGGAACTTCAGGAACACTGCCTAAAGGTACAGAAGAGAGCACAGGACGAGATGGACAGAATCGTGCCGCAGATGAAAAAACAGGAAGGAGTGACAGAGCAGCTGAAGATGCAGGACCAGCTGAAATGGATACGAATGATGAACAGCATCCAGAACAGGGCAGAGGAAATAGTGAGGGATACAGTGATCTACACTTTGTAGAAAATGAAATTGTACCGGAATCTGGTACCGATGAGGATGAGTATGTACCGGAATCCGGCACCGGACTGTATTTCATGCCAGAGCTGCCGACAGAGGATGAGCAGCGCATAAAGGTAGATAAATACGGCTATCTGAATCCGCGGAAAGCTGATTACATACCTCATGACTATATTAGACAGGTCATGCTCCGTGGAACCGGCTTTGAAGGGGGCTTTGACAGAGTCGTACAGATTTTCCAGAATGAGATGGAGGCGGGTAAAAGAACAGCACTTATCAAAAAGGAATACGGGCTTGGCGGGGCGAGCTGGCCGGTTGACGGCATGGGGCTTCATGGATATGACACATATGGTTCTCAGGGCATACGTTTCCAATGGCGTGATGAGCAGGGCGAAGCAGAAGGCACACTGTCATGGAGCAGCGTTGAACAGGAAATCGGAACCCTTATACTAATCGGAGAGTACAAAAGCCGTGACAGACAGAATAATGATATTATTCCGGAAGCTGAGGAATCAGATAATATTTCTCAAACAACAGAAATGCAGGAGCAGTCCACGGATAAACATAAATCCGAGGCACCAGAGCAGCTCAGCTTTACAGATTTTATAAATATAGAGCCGGATAAGACGGAAAATGATACTCAGCCGGAGGCATTAGATGAAACAGAGGCTGAACAAAAGGATAATGCAGAACAACAGAATAATGAAGATTTTACCGAAAGAGCAGCTGATTACACTGCTCTTTTAGTTTTGGCAGAAGCTGATGCATCCACACTTACCAAGAGGCAGAAAGCACAGCGTAACATTTCAGCACTCAAAATTCTCAAGCAGATAGATAATGAAAAACGTCCTGCAACAGCCGATGAGAGGACAATCATGTCCGCATATCTTGGATGGGGAGGAATACCGGAAATATTTGATGCTGAAAATGCTTCATGGTCAGAAGAATACGGCATATTAAAAAGCCTGCTGACAACCACTGAATATGACAGTGCAAGGGCGAGCACACTTAATGCACATTTTACTGACACGGCAGTCATAAATGCAATGTATGATGCACTCCACAACCTTGGCTTTACAAAGGGAAATATACTTGAACCATCCATGGGAATAGGTAATTTCTTTGCAGGGCTGCCTGCAGATATGAATGCATCAAAACTATACGGAGTTGAGCTTGACCCGGTAACAGGAAAGATGGCGCAGCTTATATATCCTGATGCACACATTGAAGTGAAGGGCTATGAAAAGACAGATTTTCAGAATGATTTCTTTGATGTGGCCATAGGAAACGTGCCGTTCGGTCAGTACAAGGTTCTGGATAAAGCCTACGACAAACACAATTTCTATATCCACGATTATTTTTTTGCAAAGACAATCGACAAGGTGCGTCCGGGAGGAGTGATAGCTTTTATCACAAGCAAGGGCACCATGGACAAGGCTAATCCTTCGGTCAGAAGATATATAGCCCAGAGGGCGCAGCTGCTTGGCGCAATAAGACTTCCAAACGATGCGTTTAAAAATGCCGGAACATCCGTTACATCAGACATCATTTTTCTGAAGAAGAGGGATATGTACATAGATACGGATGAAGACTGGATACATCTCGGCACAGATGAAAATGGAATAGAGATGAACAGCTATTTCATTGACAATCCGCACATGGTGCTTGGCAAAATGGAAATGGTAAGCGGTCCTCATGGAATGGAGAGTGCCTGCGTACCGGAATCCGGCACTTCACTGGCAGACAGGCTCAGGCAGGCTGTACAGATGATACGCGGCGAAATTTCCATTGATGATACTGAAATATCTGATGAAGAGCTTGAGGATGAAAGCATACCTGCAGAGGCAGGAGTTAAAAATTTCTCCTACTGTTCAGTAAATGGAAAAATATATTACAGGGAAAATTCAATAATGCGTCCACAGGACATTCCGGAAAAAACAGCTGAGCGCATGAAAGGCCTGATTGATGTGCGGGACAGCGTGTCAGAGCTTATTGGATTACAGCTTGATGATGCCTCCGATGAAGAAATCAGGGCATCACAGGCAAGGCTCAACAGTGTTTACGACAGCTTCGTCAAAAAGTTCGGGTACTTAAATTCCAGGACAAACCAGACCGCATTCAGGGAAGACGCAGGCTACAGCCTTATATCATCACTAGAGGAGACTGATGATGACGGAAAGGTTGTGGGCAAAGCGGACATGTTTACAAAAAGAACCATCAGAAAGGCTGTCCCTGTTACACATGTGGATACATCTGTTGAGGCACTGTCCGTTTCGATGGGAGAAAAAGCAGCTGTTGACCTTGAATATATGGAAGGGCTTACCGGGAAAAGCCAGGAGAAAATAATAAGTGACCTTAAGGGCATTATTTTTAAGGTGCCGGAATCCGGTACCTGGCAGACTTCAGAGGAATATCTTTCCGGAAACATAAGAAAGAAACTGATTTCTGCAGAAAAAGCATTAAAGGAGGATGCATCATATTCCGATAATGTGGAATATCTTAAGAAGGCAATGCCAAAACCTCTTACAGCATCAGAGATAGAAGTGAGGCTTGGGGCTACATGGATTAACGCAGAGTATATAGAGCAGTTTATGAAAGATGTGCTGCATACACCACAGAGACTGTTTTCAAGGGAGTGGGTGGCAGTAAAATTTGCCCCGATTAACTGTGAATGGAATATAAAAGGAAAGAATGCAGATTCATACAATCCCCTTGTCACAGGCACATATGGAACCGGCAGAATTAACGCTTATCAGATACTTGAGAATACGCTGAACCTTAAGGATGTAAAAGTCTATGACAGGATACTTCAGCCTGACGGCAGCGAAAAGCGTGTAATAAACAGGGAGCAGACAATGCTTGCATCGCAGAAACAGGATGCACTAAAGGAGGCGTTCAAGGACTGGATATTCAGGGATCCGGAAAGAAGGGAGGTACTTGTAAAAAAATATAATGAGCTATTCAACTCTTCAAGACCGAGAACGTATGACGGATCACATCTCAAGTTTCCGGGAATGACACCTGATGTGGAGCTGAAGCCTCACCAGCTGAATGCAGTAGCACATGTCATGTATGGAGACAATACGCTGCTTGCACACTGTGTGGGCGCGGGAAAGACCTTTGAGATGATTGCTTCTGCGATGGAATCGAAGAGGCTGGGACTGTGCCACAAGTCGCTTTTTGTTGTTCCAAACCATCTGACAGAACAGTGGGCAGGGGATTTTTTGCGTCTGTATCCGGGGGCAAATATTCTTGCTGCAACTGAAAAGGATTTTGAGCCGGCACGAAGAAAACGTTTCTGTGCGAGGATTGCAACAGGTGATTATGATGCAGTTATCATAGGACACACCCAGTTTGCTAAAATACCACTGTCAGATGAAAGACAGAAGAGACTCATGCAGGAACAGATAGATGAGATTACTGAGTCGATAAGTGAGGCGAAGGCATCAAACGGCGAGCATTTTACCATCAAGCAAATGGAAAAGACAAAGAAAAATCTGGAGGTAAGGCTTGCCAAGCTTAATGATGCAGGCAGAAAGGATAATGCAGTTACATTTGAACAGCTTGGAGTTGACAGGCTGTTTGTTGATGAGAGCCAGGAATTTAAGAACCTGTTTCTGTTTACTAAAATGAGAAATGTTGCGGGAATCTCACAGAATGATTCACAGAAGGCATCGGATATGTACGGAAAATGCAGATATATTGATGAGATAACAGGCGGCCGCGGCATAACATTTGCAACAGGAACACCTATATCAAACTCCATGACTGAGCTTTACACCAATATGCGTTACCTGCAGGCGGGCCGGTTAAAGGAGCTTGGATTTGAAAACTTTGATGCCTGGGCTTCAACATTCGGAGAGACACAGACAGCAATTGAGCTTGCACCGGAAGGCACTGGATACCGTGCAAAGACAAGATTTGCGAAGTTTTTTAATCTGCCGGAGCTTATATCCCTTTTTAAAGAGAGTGCAGATATACAGACAGCTGACATGCTTAAACTTCCTGTGCCTGAATGTGATTACGAGAATGTGGTTTTAAAGCCGAGTGTGTTTCAGCAGGATATAGTCAAATCGCTTGGGGACAGGGCAGAGAACATAAGAAAAGGAGGGGTTGATTCAAGCATCGACAATATGCTCAAGGTAACGAGCGATGGACGCAAATGTGCCATTGACCAGCGGCTCATAAATCCGGATCTGCCTGACAATGAGAATTCAAAAGTGAATGCATGTGCTGCCAGGGCATATGACATATGGAAGGAGACAGCGGAAGACAAATCAACGCAGCTTATTTTCTGTGATGCTTCAACACCGCGCAGTGACGGAGGTTTTGATGTGTACCATGCCATTAAGGACAAGCTGATTGCCAAGGGGGTGCCGGATAAGGAAATTGCCTTTATACATGATGCCAACACAAAAAAACAGAAAGCTGAGCTGTTTTCAAAGGTAAGAAGCGGCCAGGTACGTTTTTTGTTAGGCTCAACAGCAAAGATGGGGGCCGGTACCAATGTGCAGACAAGGCTCATAGCACTCCACCATATAGATGTGCCGTGGAGACCGTCAGACATAGAACAGCAGGAAGGACGAATACTGCGTCAGGGCAATCAGAATGAGAGAGTAAAGATATTCAGATATGTCACTGAAAATACTTTTGACTCATACTCATGGCAGCTTATCGAGAACAAGCAGAAGTTTATTGGTCAGATAATGACAAGCAAGTCTCCGGTACGTTCCTGCGATGATGTGGATGAAGCTGCACTGTCATATGCAGAGGTAAAGGCACTTGCAACTGGAAATCCATACATTAAGGAAAAAATGACACTCGATACAGAAGTTGCAAAGCTGAAGCTTCTGAAAGCAAATTTCAAAAGCCAGAAATACAGGCTTGAGGATGCAATTAATAAGGAGTACCCGGTCAGGATAGCGAAGCTTGAAGAAAAAATTGAGGGACTGAGGCAGGATATAATTACACGCGGTTCCGGGGAAATACTATCGGATGGTTTTGAAATCAGGATTAACGGTGTGACATATGATGACAAAAAGGAAGGCGGTGCAGCCCTTATAGCAGCTGCCAGGGAGTCAAAGACACCTGAGAGAACCATGATCGGGGATTATAACGGGTTTAAGCTGTATTCAAGGTTTGACGCGTTTTTCAATTTATATTACATACATATGCAGGGCAGGTGTGAACATACTATTGAAATGTCATCAGATCCTGCCGGAATGATTACAAGGCTTAACAACTGCATGGCTGGCTTTGAAAAACGTCTTTCTGATGTGCAGGATGCACTTGATGAAACACGAATAGAGCTTGAAACGGCAGAAAAAGAGGTTACAAAGAAATTTGACAAAGAAGACATTCTTTCAGAAAAACTGAAAAGACTGTCTTTTTTAAATGCCCAGCTTGATGCAGACAGAAAAGAAACACCACAAAATACCCCGCAAAACACACAGCAGAGAAATGATATTAAAGAAAAATATATAAACATATGATGAGGGTGCCGGAATCCGGCACCATAAAAATATAAAGGTACCGGATTCCGGTACGCAGGAGGAAAACATGGAAAATATCAAACAGGAAAGCCTTGAAATGTTTATGTTAAAGAGAAAAATATTAAAGGAACTTGAACAAATGGATGAGAATGAAGATTTTATAATGCAGATAGGACTGGCAGGAAAGGAGAAAAATGAGTGATACAGTATATGTATTAGACCAGGTTGGCATACGTCTGGTGAAGGAAAAAACACTTATATCTGATACACAGCTTAAAAGACCGGAACAGGTTGTAGGATTTGTATCAGACATATTAAGGGAATACGACCGTGAAGTAATGTGCGTTATATGTCTTAATGCAAAGCTTAATCCGGTAAACATGTGCATATGTTCAATGGGTGCAGTCGACAAAGCTATTGCATCACCCAGGGAAATAATGAAGACGGCAATACTGTCAAATGCCAATGGCTTTATAATCCTTCACAACCATCCAGGCGGCTCATCACAGCCTTCGCTTGAGGATATACATGTGACAGATGTTATGTCAAAGGCAGGTGAGCTTCTTGGCATTCCACTGTATGACCACATAATTGCAGCGGCCGGAAGTGATGAAATTTATTCTTTTTATGAGAAAGGATCAATGCCTCAGTCGCAGCTTAAATATGCGGACAGAGTCGCTGATATTAATCTAAGAAGTGACATGGCAGAGACCAATGAAATAAGAAAACCGCTGAAATTACACCAAATAAAAATATGAGAGGTGCAAGGCATATGGAAAATAATTCATTTGCGTTTAAAGGTGCCGGATTCCGGTACCTGAAGGAGAGGTGATAAAAATGGAAAATGACAAGGCAATTAACTGCCTGATGGAGCTCCTGAAGGGTGAAAACTTCATGAGTGCAGATTATACGAATATTGCACTGCAGAATGGAACCAATTTAAATGTGTTAAGGGAAATTTACCTGTGTGCCTGTGACAAGATATCCGTCAAGGATGTTCAGGAGGTAATTGATAACAGAAAAACTGATGTTGCAGGCTATCTGAGGAAAATAAGATATCAGAAAGCATGCGGTGTGATTATAGGTAAAGGTAACAATACACTTAAGGACATGTCAAAGCTTGCGGATGCAGTACAGGCAAAGATTAATACGCTGGGTGAGAGCATTATGACGGTAGAAAAGAAAACAGGTGAACTCAGTGATATGTTTGTCGACATAAAGCCGCCGCAGGGAGCTGTGACCATGCCGTATGCAGGAGTACAGCAAACGGCCGCAGCTGACGTAAAGCGTGAAGATGAAAAAACAGCATCATTTAAACGCAAGAGACTTAACCGCAGACAGAAAAATGACATAGCGGAATATATAAGTCTGCTTAAAGAAGAAGGATATAAGTCAGAGCAGATAAGCTATGTGCTAAGCCTGGCTGAGGAGGGGGTTACACCGTCAGAGATGGAGGAATTCATACACCCGGGTATTTCCATCGATATGATGGAAAAAATAAGGCGCATGAAGAAAAAGAACAGAAACAAGGACGTGGAGGAAAGCTAAATGGATACGGACAGAGAATTTGAACATATGATGATGAGTGTCAGAAACAGTTCCGGCAGTATTACGCAGATGGTATATGCAGCAAACATGCTGCAGATTAAACTGCTTCAGTTTGTGGCAAGGCTCGCATATAAAGGGTATCTTTCTGTAAAATCCAGGGACGACCTGGCCGCGTTCGCAAAGCTGTCAGAAGGAAAATACACGATATACAGCATACCGGTTTCCACAGAACATGTAAATGATTTAAAACAGCTCGAAGCCCTTAAACTTGAGCTGCAGAACGTATCGGAAAAAAGCGAAAAGAAGCGGATACAGAATGACATCAGTATTCTAAAAGAGCGCATAGATGCTGATTCGCCGGTTGAACAGCTTAAGGGAAAAGGATTAAAGCAATGCTGTGTACTGCCCAAGGTAGATGGTGAAAGCGGAACAATACAGATTGCAGTAATGAATAAGGATGACCAGATATTCAAGTCATGGTTTGCATCTCATATAAGAGTACAGATGGCAGGTGGAAAAAAGGAAATAACTGATCTGAAAAATTTCACGGAAGGAAATTATACAATTTTTAATCTTCCTTTCGAGGGAAAAGAACTGGAGGATGCCTGCCGTGACTTTAATACACTGAAAATGAATTATTCGATTCTTCCCGACCTTAAGGTAGGGAATGACAACAGCCAGATAGCAGTTGCAAACGCGGACAGAAACAAGTTTGAAATATGGATAAAAATGTACCGAGAGGACATGATAAAACAGGATAAACAGCCTGGAAACATATATGAAATGGATAATGAATCATATATGGACACGGCTGCGATAAATGAAGATGAATATATAAATAATGCTTCTTTGGAATATCAGAAAGTAAACAGTGAATTTAAGCAGCATGAAGTACCCGGGCCTAAAGTGAATGTAATGCAGAAGGATGACAGTGAGGAGTTTGCAAGGCTTAAGAAAGACGGCAATTATGAAATGCTCACTATAAACAGGGAGACGCTGGTTGATAACATGGCTTTCACGTCTGTATCAAAAAAGATGCGTGAAAAAGGGTATTTTGTATCACGTATCCCCGGCACATACGGAAAAAATGAAAAGCATCTCATACTTCCGGCTGAAAATGTATTTGTGGCAGATGAGGGCAGAACCTATGTAGGATTTATTCCAAAAAACAAGCCCTCAATGGTTGCAGAGAATGGAAATGTGAAAACTGCAAGCTATGAGAATATTCATAAACAGTATGAGAATGTCACAAGGAACATGACATATGTAAAGAATCTCAAGCCGAAAGTTCCGAATCTGAATACCGGTAAGACATTAAACCCGAAGGTGTAATATTTTAATATAAGGTACCGGAATCCGGCACCTTATATTTATTGGAGGAAATATGGCAAATTACGGAACAAGATATGTAAAGAAGAAAACGCCATGGGCAGCATTTGCTTTCCTGCTTTTGTTTTTCCTGTTACTTGGATATATAATATCGGGCCTTTATGTGGCGCCTGCAAACCTTAAAGGAGACTATAATGCACAGATGCTGTGGGCGGTCACACATTTTTTTAAGATTGCAAACTCAAAGACTCCGGCATGGGTAGGGATTGGCTTTATAGGCTGGTTTTTCTTTGTAAATTATTACATGATTCATTACAGGAACTTTCACAGCGAGATGGAGCATGGTGACGAAGACTGGCTTGACCCGGTAAAGGCAAGCAGGGAGCTTATGGACAGTGACGATAAATATAACAGGATACTGTCAGAAAATGTAAAGGTAAGCATAAGGGGAAAGCTTTCAAACAACAACATGATGATTATCGGTTCATCAGGCTCATTCAAAACAACATCTATAATGCACCAAAACCTCCTGCAGATGGGCTCAAGTTATGTGGTATTGGATGTAAAAGGAGACACACAGAGAAAACTTGGAAAAATATTTGAAAAAAATGGTTATCAGATATTCTCGCTTAACTTCAAAAACCCGGAGCTGTCGGACAGGTACAATCCATTTGTGTGGCTTCAGACAGAAGCGGACATGCTGAGAATTATAAAAAGCTGGCATGATGCTGTCAGACCGGCAAAGGAAAACTCCGCAGCTGACCCGTTCTGGGATGATGGGGTGGATTTAAAGATGCAGGCTTTGTTTTATTATGCATGGCTGGATGCAAGGGATAACAACAGGAAAGCAACGTTCAATGACGTAATCGACCTTCTTGCAATGGAAAATGTCAAAACAATTGGTATTACAGGGGAAGAGTCAAATGCGCTGGCTGACCTTATGGACAAGTGTGAATCAGAGCATGATGCAAACTATCCTCCGGTAAGGGCATTTAGGAAGTTCCAGGGAAAAGCTTCGGAGACTGAGGGCAGCGTTTCGCTTATGATATCTGCAATGCTTAATATATGCGAGACAGCTGAGGTAAAAAGAATATTTTCCGGAAACGACATTGATATTCGCACAATAGGACAGCAGCCAACTGTTGTATTTCTCGTTATGCCTGATAATGTTAATACATACACATGGATAACATCCATGTTTTATACGCAGATGTTTGATACACTTATCCGTCTGTCAGACGATGAAATCAAAGGGCCACTGCCGTATGAAGTACAGGTATGGATGGATGAGTTCTATGCAGGTGCGCGCCCGGCAGATACAGAGAAGCTGCTTGGAGTAATACGAAGCCGAAATATCAGCATGGTGCCGATACTGCAGTCCGTAGCACAGGCCAAGGTAATTTATCCGAACGAGAAGTGGGAAATCATGATGGACAACATGGCGGCAGTTGTATTTCTGGGTTCCGGACCGCAGGCAAAAAGTACACATGAATATATTTCAGAAACGCTTGGCAATGCCACAGCAGACAAAAGGGATGACAGGCTGACATTCGGGATTAATTCAAGCTCAGACTTGTCATATTCAAAAGCGGAATTAAAGCTGATGACACCAGGGCAGGTAAGAAGAATGCCGCCGACAGAGTGCATTATTTTTTTAGAGTCGAGACCGCCGATATATGATACGAAGGCAATACCTTTTGATAAGCCGGAATACGGTTTTACGGCAGCTGACTGGCTGAAAGACAGATACAGCGCAGCGCTGGCACTTGGTGACTATGAACATCCGGTGCGTACCATATATGATGCAAAGAATTTCAGGTATATTACCCTTTCCAGGGATAAATGTCTGGATTTCGTTACAGATAGGGAAGAAATTGAACGGCTGAAGGTCATGGCTAAGACTGACAGAACCATATATTCATGCGAGGTTGATGAGCGTGACCTTTTATACCTGTCATTTGATTCAGCCAGAAAAAGGTCTATGGATGAGATAGCAGAGCTATACAGACAGGCCGTAAAAGAGTCAGAGGAGGAAGTGGAGCAGATAAAAGGTCTTGCACTTCTTCATGATGTTGATACGGAAGAGCTTATTAAGAAGGATGAAGAAACAGACAAGACGGGATGGACAGGAGATACCTTTGCAGACCTGTGTGGCAGATACTGGGACAAACTGAAGGAAATAGAAAAAGAAATAATTTCAAATGCGATGGATGACGGCCTGAATGAAGAGCAGATGATAAATATTTTTCTTGCACCTACAGATGACATGGACAATTTAAGAAGAGCTTATGTAATTGATAATAAAAGGAATGGAGATGACAGATAATGAACATAAAGGCTAATATGAGGGTGGATTTTGATTCATTTAAGAACACAACTACCGTTGCTACCGGCTGGGTAGAAATAGAAGGGATTTTTAAATTTCCGGTCTCAGTCAGAAAATGGCTTGACGATAAGTCCGGCAAAGAAATGATGTTTGTATCCTATCCTCAGAGAAAAGATGGAGACAAGTATTCAGGTGTGGTATATCCGCATGACAGGGAGGTCAGGAATGAGATAGACAGAGTGGTACTTGAGGTCACAAAAGAAAAGCTTTTTGCAGAAACTGTACCGGATGTAAATATAGATGATGTCAGAATTACACCGCTTAACCAGAAAACAGACTCTGTAGTGCAGAAACTAGGCATTGCATCGGTCAAAATGTATGGAATGACGGTTAACGGCATAGTAATAAAGGAAGGCAGAAAGGGACGGTTTGTACAAATGCCCCAGTATCAGACACAGGGACAGTACAGGGATACCGTGTATGGTGTTACAGCTGCGATACAGCGGAAAATAGAGGAAAGGGTGCTATTGGAATATGATAGAATCATTAGGGCACAGGAAGAGGTGAATATGCAGGAAATGCAGGAGACTAAGAATAATCAGGAGATAGAGCAGACAGATGAATACAGGCGACAGGTAAGTGCAATCTATGATTATGAGAACAGAAATAATATTCCTGAAAATGACCGTATGACAAAATGGTATGATGAAATGAATACAGCTGTTGCAAAACCATGGTATAAAGAAAATGACACCGGCAGAGTGCCTATAAGTGAATCCACCATTGCCGCACGTTATGCAGAAATTTCAGGGGAACAACAGACAGCCGGGAATACGCAGGCGATTCAGGAAGAGCAGAAGAAAGCCGAAGATGCTGAAAAAAAGACTGTCAATGCAGTCATTACATTCACTGTTGCTGAAAGCAGCGAGTTCCACAGCATGGGCACTTATATTGACAATATTTCCACTGTTGAGGAAGCAATAGAGAAATTTAATCAGATTGACCCGGCAAGACTTCACGGAATCCCTGCGATTGGAATTAATTACCATGTTGAGGGAACGGACAGTATTGAAGATGAGCAGGCAGATATTGTAATGGGAAAAATAATAGATGTGCCATCACTGAATGCTTATCCGGCCTTGAGGGATAATGAGACTGTAAAGGCAGCCGTTGAAAAGCTTATTGAAGCGTATCCTGAAAGCCTGGTTTTAAGTCCGACTGAAGATGAAGTAATGCAGACTTTAAATATGGCAGGAGTTGCTGCTGACAGAAAACGCCTGGATGGAATATATTCGGGAACTGAAGACAGGGAAGAATATATACAATACCTTAAGAGCCTTCGTGAAGATTACGCTAAAAATGATACAGATGAAATTAAAATGTCATATCTTGACAAGGCAATTACATATGTAGGTCAGATACGCAAGCCCAAAATAAGTCAGGATGAAAACAAAGGCATTGATGGAGCGGAAGATGCCGCTGAAATACAGGAAGATGAAGAACCCATGTACAGCAGTGCGGACGTTATTACATTGATGCCTAATTTCTTTGCTGAGAAAAACAGGGATGGTGTACGTTTTACTATTAAAAATACAAAACTGAATATTGATAATCCTATTATAGTCGGTAAATATATAAGGGCGCAGTGTTTTACGGTTGAAAATGGAAACGACAAGGTATTTGCACGTTTCCAGAATGAGCTGAACGGCATGGAGCACATGAGAACCGGTCCTCTGCTTATCCGTCAGCAGATAGTCATGCAGGTATTCAAGGACGGAGTTCCACAGCCACCATACCTGTATGCATCTTATAAATCTGATAATGTGACAGAGGCAATTGAACATTATAATGAGTGCAAGGGCTGGTGGACGGATCTGACGGGTCAGACAACTGCAGAGATATTCCAAAGGGCAAAAACTATGGAAAATAAACAGGATGTAAAACAGAATAAGCCGGGACTATAGAATTTATGCACTCAATGAATGGACTGATATATTTGATAATGGTACAGTGTACAGCGTCAAAGAGTTTTAAAAAGTTTTTTAAGGCGATGTGAAATGTTTGTATAATAAATTATCCATAAGAAATGAGATAGTCGCAGCTATTTTTATAAATAAAAAAGTACTGAAATTTAGAGAGGTAAAACAATATGCAAAATTTTAAATATAACAATAAATCATTTATTATGCCGATGTCTGCATTTGACCCATTCAGGACATCTTGGTTTGAGTGTTCTTCTTGTGGAAATCCATTGTTTGAAAAACAAATTATGAGTAAAATACCTCACATATGTCCTCATTGTGGAGTTCATCTTGAGTATATTATTTGCGATGAACAAGTATTTCATATTCTCTACAAAACAGGCAAAATAGTTAATGTAAATAAGGAATTTACAAGGAATGATTTGAATATTAAAATCAATGATGATATTCCAGAATATTTACTGAATATGAAGTTGATAGATATGTTTTGTAAACATATCATTAGAAATAGTCAAGACAATATTAAAACTAAAGCAGATAAATTATACGCAGAGTCATTGAAATTAGGTTATAATTTTTGTGAATGGGGAGTTCATAGTGGACATCCTAGTGATATTTCATTTCATACAGGTATAATCACAAAGATGGAGAAAGATAACTATAATCATGCTGTGAGAATTGTTATTTGTAAATAT